>SXGT01392528.1_pt1 | contig 20657 bp, 22 predicted proteins | sample 3176221 | NCBI WGS metagenome assembly SXGT01 (sample SAMN11356862, study PRJNA531348) | freshwater metagenome | isolation source: freshwater sample F1-120 | place: China: Fuxian Lake, Yuxi | collected 2017-12-25
GTACGCCGTGTACCAGGCGGGGTTCTCGAGCACGTTGCGGAGCACCACCGGCGGTGTGTCGGTGCCGTAGTAGCCCTGGCCGATCAGGCTGATCCGCGGGTGGTTCTTCCCGGCCAGGTCACGCAGTTCGGTCATCACGTCACCGACGGCACGCGGCGGCGGAAGGGGGAGAGGCCCGTCCATCAGGATGCTGCCGGGGACGGTGGCGTGCAGCAACTCGTCGATCGACGGCACGCCGACGACGTCGAGCATGTGCTGTTGTTCCTCGGCCGACGGGCCGATGTGGCGACGGACGAAATCGTCGGTGCCCAACAGTTGGGCGAGGGTGGGGCGTGCGCTCATGGAGGCCTCCTGGGGCGGGTCCGTTGGTGCTTCCCCCGCTGTCATCGGTGCCTGAGAGCTTCTCCGCGCGCGTGGCGGATTTCCCCGTCGGCGAGCCGGACGAGCCGGCTGCTTTCCAGCGTTGCCCACCCGGGCGGTCCTGTTGCCTGAGAGATTCCGGGGAGGTTGCTCCTTCGGCGCCCCGCCGCTGGCTGCGTCGTGGCTCTCCCGCTCGGGTGTATCGGCAAGGAGACGCTATCCCATCACGGGCGCAACCGGCGGGCAATCGGCCCACAGCGCGCTGACCAGGTACTTTGCACGTCGAGGGATGGCATTTGGACGAATCTTTGATCAAGAGGAGCCGACAGCTTCCGATCTGACGAGTAAGCAGTGAAGCAGCCAAACGTTCGGGAGACCCTTGGCGTGTCTGCTGCGGGCGATGTCAACAGATCAACGGAGGATTCGATGAATCGAACCAAATGGATGGCCGGCATTCTCACCAGTGCCGCTGTCGTGCTCGCCGGCCTCGGCGTCGGCACGGCAAGTGCTGGTGCGGCGCCGAAGGTCGATCCGCTACTGCCCACCGAGCTGACGCTCCCGTTCATGGGAGCACCCCTCAAGCTCACCGTCACCACCGGCCCTGGCGGCGCGATCGCCAGCGCCGATCTCGACAACGCCGGTGCCTTCACGGCCACCGACGTCAGCGCCAAGAAGGTGCGGTTCGTCGCCAACGACGGCACGCTCCAGCTCACGGTGAAGTCGAAGGGCAACGAGCAGCGTGTCACCGCCAAGGCGGCCGAGTTCAGCCAGCTCGTCGGCAGCTCCAACTGGAGCGGTGACGTGTTCGGCACGGGCCAGGCGTCCACGGTGGCATTCACCATCGGCGGCGACGAGCTCGCCCCGACGCTCACCATCGACGAGGCCGTGTCCGGCGACGCAGCCGCGGGTGGCGAGGCCACCATCGGCGAGGTCCGCACCGAGTCGGACGACGACGACGGCGAGATCGAGGTGAAGGGCAGCGTGAAGTTCACGCTCGACGGTCAGAGCCGCACCCTCTCGATCAAGATCGAGACCGGTGAGGACGACGACGATGACGACAGCCCCGAGGGCGCGTCGCTGCGCATCACGCTCTCGAAGCTCCGTGGCGTGCCGCAGAGCATCGAAGATGCCGTCGGTGAGAAGACCTGGACCGCCGCCCTGTGCGACGGCGCCAGCACCGCCACCGTGGTCTACACCGTGAACGCCGATGGCACCCTCACGCTCGGTAGCGCCACGAACTCGGACGGCTCGAGCCCCGAGATCAAGGCCGAGAGCAACAAGATCGAAGTCCGCTTCGGCAAGGATGCCCGCGTGAAGTTCCGCAGCAGCCTCGATGGCGACCAGATCACGGTGCGTGTCGAGGAGAAGGTCCGCTGCCGCGACGCCGCCGACCCGACCACCAACGTCTCGACGTCGACCACCATCGACGACGATGACGACGATGACGACGACGACCACCAGGGCCGTGGTGGCGACGACGACGATGACGATGATGACGACGACCACGGTGGTGGCGGTCGTGATCACGATGAGGACGACTGACCTCCATGTCGTTCGGTCACTCGCGGGTGCGGCTCCTCCTCGGGGGAGCCGCCCTCGCATCCCTGCTGCTGGTGAGTGCCGGCTGCAGCTCCGATGATGCCGATGTCGACGCGAACTCGGCCGATGCCACCACGGTGGTGTCGGCCGAGTCCACGGCGGCGCCGTCCACGATCGCGTCGTCCGTGGATCCCGGTCCCGTACTGCAGACCGCGTTGGCGCAGCTCGCAGCGGGCTACCACTTCACCTCGAACTTCGTGGTGAACGGTGCGCAGGTGCTCTCCGCCGACGGCGATCGCATCGCCGATGCCAGTCGCTTCACGGTCAGCACCAACGGTGCGGTGGTGAACTACATCACCACGCCGGCCGGTAGTTGGGCACAGCCCGACGGTGGCGACTGGGACCAGATCGACGAGGCTGCACCGGTGAGCGATCCGGTGGCAGCACTGCTGGCTCCCGCAGCGATCGGTGTGCTGTCCGACGACGGCACGTCATTGCGGCTGCGGGTCACGGTGTCAGCCGTGACGCTCGGCGTCGCCCAGGAGGGCACCGCCGATGTCGACGTCGTCATCACCGGGGGAGCCGTCACCGAGATCGGCTACTCCACCACGGTCGACGGCAGCGTCGGCAGTGTGGCCACGACGGTCGGTCCGGTGGTCGACCCGACGCCCATCGTCGCTCCAGCCTGATCATGCAACGAAGGCGCCGGGCCCTGGCCCGGCGCCTTCGTCGCGTTCGTGCATCGGTGCCCCACACGGGCATCGTCGGGGGCGGCAGCGAGTCGTCTAGCGTCGCCGCCATGACGGTGCCCACACGCGACGACTTCCTGCTCGATCCCGACGTGGTGTTCCTCAATCATGGTTCGTTCGGCGCCACACCGAAGGTGGTGTTCGACGAGTACCAGCGGCTGCAACTGGCGATGGAACGCAATCCGGTGGAGTGGCTCGGGCGTCGGGCTGATGACCTGATGGCCGCCGCGCGCGCCGATGTGGCCGCCTACGTCGGCGCGGCGGCCGACGATCTGGTGTTCTTCCCGAATCCCACCACGGCGATCAACATGGTGGCCAAGAGCCTGCATCTCGCGCCCGGCGACGAGATCGTCACCACCGACCACGAGTACGGCGCGATGGACCGCACCTGGCGGAAGCTCACTGCGGAGGCGGGCGCGACGTACGTGCGCGTGCCGATCCCGGTGCCCGTCACCACCGCGACCGACTTCGTCGAACGAGTGTGGTCCGCTGTCACGGCTCGCACCCGTGTGTTGTTCCTCAGCCACCTCACGAGCGCGACCGCGTTGGCCTTCCCGGTGCACGAGTTGTGCCGCCGGGCGCGGGCGGCCGGCATTCTCGCCATCGTCGACGGCGCCCACGTGCCCGCGCACATTCCCCTCGACCTGCGAACCCTCGACTGCGACATCTACACCGGGGCGTTGCACAAGTGGATGTGCGCACCGAAGGGTTGCTCGTTCCTGTGGGCACGCCCCGACGTGCAACCGATGCTGCAGCCGTTGGTGGTGAGCTGGGGGTGGGAGAGCGATCACCCGGGTCCGTCGCAGTTCGTCGATCACCACGAATGGCAGGGCACCCGCGACCTGGCACCGTTCCTGGCGGCCAGCGCGGCGGTGCGGTTCGTCACCTCGCACGACTGGGCTGCCGTCCAGACCGAGGGGCACCATCGCACCCTGCGGGCGCGGGCACGGATCGACGAACTCACCGGGCTCGGGGCGCTGAGCCCCGACGCGACGCCCGATCACCAGTGGATCGGGCAACTCGCGTCGATCCGCCTCCCCGCCGACACCGACGTGGTGGCGCTGAAGGCCCGCTTGTTCGACGAGTACCGCATCGAGGTACCGGTGCACCGCTGGAACGACATCCCATTGCTGCGCATCAGTTGCACTGCGCACACCACCGACCACGATGTCGACGCGCTCGTGGTCGCACTGCGATCCGAGCTGCGGTGACGAGTAACGTCGACCCCATGGGGATGCCGCAGGGCCTGGGCGTGATCGACCTGATGCTGGGCATCCCCGAGCCCGGTCAACGCGACCAGTGGTACTCGTTCCTGCAGCCGAACCTGCGTGACGCCGAGAGCCGCGACATGGCGATGCCGGCGCAGTACATGTTCAAGGACATCCCTGCGGACCCCAGCGCTGCCGACATGATCGAGTGGACCATCGACCAGATGGACGGTCACGGCATCGAGCGCGCGCTCATCGGCTGCTCCCTCGAGGGTGGAGTGCAGAACGACGCGCTGGTGCGACACCCCGATCGCTTCTTCGGCTGCTTGCACGTCGACCCCAATGGCGGCGTGCCGGTGCTGCGCGACATCCAACGGGCCCACGACGAGCTGGGCATCAAGGGTGTCTCGCTGTTCCCCAGTGGGTGCAACCCGCCGCTGCCCATCAACGACAAGCGGATGTACCCGGTCTACGCGAAGTGCGCAGAGCTGGGCATCCCCGTGCTGTGCTGCGTGGGCGTGCCAGGCCCACGGCTGCCGATGGCGCCCCAGCACGTGGAGCTGATCGACGAGGTGTGCTGGTACTTCCCTGAACTCACGTTCGTGATGCGTCATGGGGCAGAGCCGTGGACCGACCTCGCGGTGAAGCTGCTGTTGAAGTGGCCGAACCTGTACTACTCGACGAGCGCGTTCGCACCGAAGTACTACCCGAAGGCCATCATCGACTTCGCGAACACCCGCGGCGCCGACAAGGTGATGTACGCCGGCTACTTCCCGATGGGGCTCAGCCTGCAACGCATCTTCGCCGAACTGCCGCACGTACCGCTGCGCGACGAGGTGTGGCCGAAGTTCCTCCGCCACAACGCGGCTCGCGTGTTCGGACTCGAGACATGAGTCGCTTTCCTTGGCCCGTGCCCTATGGCTGGTTCGCGGTGGCGTGGAGCGCCCACGTGTCGCGAGGGGGAGTGGTGCCCTACCGTGCCTTCGGTCGCGACCTCGTGCTGTGGCGCGACGAGCGCGGCGACGCACACGTGCACGACGCGTACTGCCCGCACCTCGGCGCGCACCTCGGTCATGGCGGCACGGTGAGCGACTGCGAGCTGGTCTGCCCGTTCCACGGCTGGCAGTTCGACGACAGCGGTCGCAACACCTGCATTCCCTACAGCGAGCGCGCGAACGGCAAGGCGCGGCTCCGCCGCTATCCCGTGCTCGAGCGGAACGGTCTGGTGATGGCCTGGTACCACCCGAACGACGAGCCACCGATGTGGGACATCCCAGCGGTGCCCGAGTTCGGTGAGGCCGCCGACTGGGCCACCCCGGTGTGCCGCTACTTCACCATCGACACCGCCTGGCAGGAGATGGCCGAGAACGGCGTCGACGCCGCGCACTTCCGGTACGTGCACGGCACCGCCGAGGTGCCGATCCTCGAGGAGTACACGCCCGACGGCTTCCGTTCGCACATGCGCTCGAAGCAGTTCTTCGTGACGCCTCGCGGGAACGTGGAGGGTCGCATCGATTCCGACGCCTGGGGTCCCGGGTTCAGCGTGGTCCGCTTCAGCGGCATCGTCGACACGATGCTGCTCGGGTGCGCCACGCCCATCGACGAGGACCACTGCGAGATGCGGTTCACCTTCACGGTGCGCCGATTCGCCGACGACCGCGCCACCACCAGCGTGGGCGAGGCCGCGATCAACGAGATCTCGCGCCAACTGCTCGAGGACAAGCCGATCTGGGAGCACAAGGTGTTCGTCGACCGTCCCGCGTTGGCCGACACCGACGGCCCGTTCCTGCAGTTCCGCCAGTGGGCGGCCCAGTTCTACGTCGACGCCACCTGATCGTCCATGACCACCGCGCTCGTGTTCGCCATTGCCGCCGCGCTCCTCCTCGGCGGCTCCGACTTCTTCGCGGCTCGATCGGCGCGCACCACGCCGTCGGTGACCGTCACCCGTACGGCCGTCGCCACCAGCGTCACGCTGTCACCCCTGCTCCTGCTGTTGGTGGAATGGGAGTGGGTGGCCCACGACGTCGTCGTCGGCAGCCTGTCCGGGCTGTTCATGATCAGTGGCCTGATGCTGCTCTACGAGGGCTACGCCGTGGCCCGCATGGGCATCGTCGCCCCGCTCGCCTCGGTGTTGTTGGCGATGGTGCCCGTGGTGTGGGATCTGATCAACGGTGTGCGACCAGGCTCGACGGCGGCCGCCGGCATGGTGCTCGGGCTGCTCGCCGTGGTGCTCACCTCGTACACACCGGGCGGCACTGGCAGCGTGACGATGGGTGCCCTGCTCGGCATCACCAGCGGTGTGGTGTTCGGAGTCGCCTTCACGCTGATGGGCGAGGTGGGGGAGTCCTCCGGCCTGTTGCCCGTGGTGTTCCAGCGCGGCAGCGGATTCGCGCTGCTCGCCACCATCGCACTGTTCCGCACGGAACCGTTCTTCGCCGTCGGCATCGGTCGCCGCTACGCCATGGGCGCCGGACTGCTGGGCCTGGTGGCCATCGGGTCGCTGCAACTGGCGTTCCAGCGCGGCGACACGGGCCCCGTGTCCGTGGCGTCGTCGCAGTTCGCCACGGTCGCCGTGGTGCTCTCGGTGCTGTTCAACAAGGAACGCATGCGGTGGTGGCAGGCAGTTGGTGTGGCCGCCACGGCCGTCGCCGTCGCACTCATCGCTGCGGGAGGTTGATCACGGTGCGGCAGCCGCCGACCGGCGGGTACGTGCGTCCGACGCCTGCACAGGGGTAGCGTGGCCCGCCATGGCCGAGAAACCCGTCATCACCATTCCTGAGGGCGAGCCGCCCGCCGACCTGCTCATCGAGGACGAGATCGTCGGTGACGGCGACGAGGCCACCGTGGGCAAGCGTGTGATCGTGCACTACGCCGGCGTGGCGTGGAGCAACGGTCGCGAATTCGATGCCAGCTGGAACCGGGGCGACACGTTCGACTTCCGGCTCGGCGCTCGCGAAGTCATCGAGGGCTGGGACAAGGGTGTGAAGGGCATGAAGGTCGGCGGCCGCCGCCGACTCACCATCCCGCCGCATCTCGGCTACGGCGATCGTGGTGCCGGTGGAGTCATCCGTGGCGGCGAGACGCTCGTGTTCGTCGTCGACCTCGTCGCAGTTCGCTAACGCATCGCGCTGTCACGGCGCGGCCGCCGCACCCACAATCCGGGGCCCGACGCGCTGCGTTCGGCCACCACGGTGCCCGCCGCGTAGTCGTGCAGTCCGCGCAGGTTCACCACGATCGGCGCATAGACCACCATCACCAACAGGGTGACCCAACCGTTGTCGAGACCGGCGAACAGACCGAGCAGCATCGGCAGCGCTGCCACCAGCCAGCGCATCGCGGCCGCCACGAGATTCGGGCGTCGCAGCGTGCGATGGTCGACCACACGGATGCCCATCCAGAGCTTGCCGATGGACCAGCCGAACATCGCGGTGGGCAGCACGTAGTAGATGCCGTGGACGGCGGCGGTGGCCCAGTTCGCCGCTCCGGCCTTGGCCGCGAGGAGGGTGGGGGCACCCACCACCAGTTCGTCGACCAGTCCTGCCGACAGACGCCTCCATCGCGTTGCCTGATGTCGTCCGTCGCGCAACGGCGGGCGAGGGGGCTTCACCAACGGTGGTTTGTCGGAGCGGTACTCGGGGTCGTCGAAGTCGTCGGCCACCGCCGTCGGATCGACAGCCGCCCAGGCCACTGCTTTGTGCACTTCCTCGGTGTAGCTCCCCGCTGCGACGACCTCGCCGCGCACGATGCCGAACGGCACGTCGCCGGCGCGCAGGACGGTGCGGAGCAGGTCGACCTGGTGCGCGTCGAGATGGTGGATCGGTACCCGGCACGGCGCCGGCACGTCGGCTGCGGAGCGATCGTCCATCGCAGCGGAAAGGCTAGTCAGCGACGAGGCGGCGGACGCCCACCACCCGGGTCGTCGTGAAGGAACCTTCACGAATCACGTCACCGGTACGGGGCGCCTGGATCCAGGTGTTCGGACCCGTGGCGATGCCGACGTGGCCGATGATGCCCGAGCCGACGGCGGTCTCGAGGAACACCAGGTCGCCGGGGCGAATGGCTTCGGTGGTCCAATCGACCACCGTGCCGAACGCCATTTGCGCGCCGCTGTAGTGGGGGAGGTCGATGCCGATCGTCGCATAGGCGGCGAGCGTGAGACCCGAGCAGTCGTAGCTGTCAGGACCGGCGGTGTTGAACTTGTAGGGCTTGCCGAGCTGCGCACGGGCGAACGCCAGCACGGTGCTCACCTTCGCGGGAACCGCGCCGGTGGACGGCTTCGGCGTCGTGGTGGTCGGCGACGGCGTGGCCGGCGGGGTGGTGGTGGACGGGGCGGGGGCCGTGGGTGCTTTGCCACCCGCCGGCACCTTCAGCTGCATCCCCGGGTAGATGATGCTGCTGACCGTCATCTGGTTCGTGGTGAGCAGCGAGCTCAGCTTCACGCCGAGCTTCTGGGCGATGCCGCTCAGCGAGTCGTTGCGCACCACGGTGTACGTGCCCGGCTTGGAGGCCGGCGTGGTGGTGCTGGTGGTGGGTGCCGGTGCGGTGGGCAGCACGCCACCCTTCGGCACCGCCAACTGCATCCCCGGCCAGATGAGGCTGTTGAGCGACAGCTTGTTCGCGGTGAGCAGCGCCGTCGTCGACACCTTGAGCTTGGCGGCGATGCCGGTGAGGTAGTCGCCCGCCACCACGGTGTACGTGCTGGCGGCGGTGGGCTTCGGTGCTGCGGCGGTCGTCTTGGCCGGCACCCCCGCCGTGCTCGTGCCGCGGGAGGGGACCTGCAACTGCATCCCCGGCACGATCAGACTGGTGGTGGTCAGGCCGTTCACCTGGAGCAGATCCTTCAAGCTCACATTGAGCTTCAGGGCGATGCCGGAGAGGTGGTCGCCCGCACGCACCGTGTAGGTGGCACCCGACGTCACCGGGGCGACCGGTGCGGCCATCACCGGATCGAGCGCAGCGCCGGTGGTGAGGCCGATGCCGATGCACGCAACGAGGACGACACGGTGCAAGCGAAGCATGCACTCTCATCGGCTTGTTGAGGGTGAGACTTTACGGTTCCTTGAGGGCGTGGCGCGTCGTGGCTGGTCACGGCCGTGAAAAATTGTCCAGTAGTGTTGCGATCGTGAGTCGACCGAACCGGGGACGGGAGCGTCGCACGGCCATGGGAACGCAACCCCAGGGCTGGCGGACGCTACGAAATTCGTACCGGCCCATCGAACCGCTCCGACCCGACGAGGTCGAGCACGTGCACCGGGCGTCCCTCGCACTGTTGTCGACCACCGGCATGCGGGTGCTCCACGACGGCGCTCGCCGGCGCCTCGCGAACGCCGGGTGCCAGGTCGACGGGCTGATCGTGCGGTTCGACCCCGAGATGATCGAGGAGACCCTGCGGAGCGCGCCGTCGACGTTCACCCTGCAGGCCCGTGACCCTGCGAAGTCCCTGGTCATCGGTGGCGACCACGTGGTGTTCACCTCGGTCGGCGGGCCGGCCTTCGCCTCCGACCTGCAACGGGGTCGACGCCCCGGCACCCACCACGAGCAGGCCGAGTTCCTGAAGGTGGTGCAACAGCTCGACATCGTGCACCAGGAGGGTGGGGGACCGTTCGAGGCGATGGATCTGCCGCCCGAGACACGCCATCTCGACCTCTACCTGTCACTCATCCGGCTGCTCGACAAGAACTGGCAGGGCGTGGCACTGGGCCGCGAACGGGCCCACGACTGCATCGAGATGGCCGCCATCGCGCTCGGCACCGATCGGGAGGGGCTGGCGGCGAACCCGGCGCTGCTCACCATCATCAACACCAACACTCCGCTCACGCTCGACATCCCGATGGCGGAGGGCCTGATCGAGCTCGCCGAGGCAGGCCAGGCCATCTGTGTCACCCCGTTCACGCTGGCGGGCGCGATGGCACCGGCCACCCTTGCAGGAGCGCTGGTGCTGCAGAACGCCGAGGTGCTCGCCACCGCCACACTGGTGCAGCTGGTGCGGCCGGGCGCACCCGTGGTGTACGGCTCGTTCACCTCCAACGTCGACATGCGCAGTGGATCGCCGGCGTTCGGGACACCCGAGTACACCAAGGCGGCCCAGGCCAGCGGGCAGCTCGCTCGACGCTACGGGCTGCCGTTCCGCTCGTCGAACACCACCGCGTCGAACGTGGTCGACGCCCAGGCGGTGTACGAGAGCGCCATGTCGCTGTGGGGTGCCGTGATGGGTGGCGCCAACCTGGTGAACCATGCAGCCGGCTGGTTGGAGGGTGGCCTCACCGGCTCGTTCGAAAAATTGGTGATCGACGCCGAGATGCTGCAGATGGTGGGGGAATGGCTGCAGCCGATCGAGATCTCCGACGATGCGATCGGCCTCGATGCCATCGCCGAGGTGGGCCACGGCGGCCACTTCTTCGGTTCCCCGCACACGATGCAGCGCTACGAGCACGCGTTCTACTCGCCGCTGGTGAGCGACTGGCGGAACTTCGAGACCTGGTCGGAGACCGGCAGCGACGACGCCACCACCAGGGCGAACCGCATCTGGCGACGGTTGCTCGACGAGTACGAGCAACCCGCCCTCGACCCGGCCATCGACGACGCGCTCGTCGAGTACGTGGCACATCGCAAGGAAGCGCTCGGCTGAGTCAGCAGCCTGCCGTCTTCCTCAGGATGGGGTACGGGTTCACGGCCTTCCCGCCACCTGGATGCACCTCGAAGTGCAGGTGCACCACCGTGGTGAGCCCGGTCTTCCCGGCGTAGCCGATCACGTCGCCGGCCCGCACCGGGACGCCGAGTCCGATGCCCTTGGCGAACCCGTCGAGGTGACCGTAGAAGTACTTCGTGCCGTCCTTGGCGGTGAGCCAGAACTGGTTGCCGCCTCGAGACCCCGGGTGGTCGGTGCGCAATCGGGTGATGCGACCATCGGCCACGGCGTACACGGGCGTTCCGCGTGCGGCGAAGATGTCGGTGCCCTCGTGGCGTCGGCCGCCCGAGCGCGGCGCGCCCCAGGTGTCCCAGAAGTTGCAGGTGGTGGGCAGCGGAAAGGCCGCAAGGGGTACCACGGTGGGGGCTGCGCCTGCTGCCTCGGTGAGCGCGTCGGCCGTGGCCTGGTCGAGCAGGCCGGTCACCTTCAGACCCATCCAGCGTTGGAACAGTGCGACCGACTGCTTCGTGGCGCTGCCGTACACGCCGTCGGCACCACCGGCAGGGCGAGCGCCGACCGCGATGAGCTGACGCTGCAGCGCCGTGACGGCCGGACCGCTGCTGCCCACCGAAGGAAGACCGGATGACGGTGCCGAAGGCGCCGGAGTCGCGGCCGGTGCCGCGAGCACCGCCGCCGTCCAGGCGTCGACGGTGCCGGTGGCGGGCAGCTGACGGGCCACCTGGAACGAGCGGACCGCCGTCGCCGTGGCCGGGCCGTACAGGCCGTCGGCGCCACCCGGCACCCGGATGCCGGCGGCGAGCAGGCGCTGCTGCAGCTGCTGCACGGCGGTGCCGGAGGCCCCGGGGGCGAGCTGGGGCTTCGCGGCCACGAGCCCGAGTGCGGTGGCGGTGGCGAGGTCGACGGTGCCGGTGGCCGGCAGGCCCTTGGCCTGCTGGAACATCGAGACGGCCCCGGCCGTCCCCTTGCCGTAGAAGCCGTCGGCACCGCCCGGCACCCGGATGCCGGCCTTCATCAGCAGCTCCTGGAGGCGTCGCACCAGTTCGGAGTACTCGCCACGCTGGGGCAGGGTGACCGCGTCGGCTCGGACGTGCAGCGACGCAGCCGATGCCGCCTGTACCTCGAGTGCAGGTACAGCGATGAGGGTGCTGCACCCGATGATGATCATGCGCCGAAGATGTCTGCCGACGTGAGGCATGTGCTGTCTCCTCGTTCGGCCCGCTGAGTGACCACCGTAGACCCCTTCGCGCAAGAAGTGAAGTCGCTCCCGGAGCGTGCCATGATGCGCATCGACCCGAGCACGGGCGAGGAGAGGGGCGTCACATGGCCGACAAGCGCAGTGCGACCGACGAAGCGAAGCTCGTCGCGATGGTGGAATCGATCTGGGAGCATCGCGACGAACTCGCTCGCATGGCCCAGGAATTGCCGTTGCTGTTGCAGCAGACCGGTGACCAGATGCGCGATGCCGGGCACAAGGCCCAGCAGGCCAGCACCTACCTGGCGGGCGACGTGCGCGAGTACGCCGGGCACGCCGCCGACATGCTGGAGGCCTCGAAGCACCAGCTCAAGGCGGTGCTCCATGCGCTCGAGAAGGCCGGCGGGATGCTGAAGAACCTCCCGTTCATCGGCGACATGGGCAAGGTGATGGGCGATCAGCTCGGGGCCATCGGCGACGTGGCCGACAACCTCGACGTGGTGGGCCAGAAGGTGCGCAAGCTCGGCGATCGCCTGGGCGACGTGGGCACCGACCTCGAGCAGATGGGCGCCTCGCTCCTCGGCAGCGGCGCCAGCCTGGTGGGCTATGGCGCCCCGGCGAAGCCGACGGCTGCCAAGAAGGCGACCGCGAAGAAGGCCCCTGCGAAGAGGGCCCCGGCGAAGAAGGCCCCTGCGAAGAAGACGGCGGCCACGAAGGCAGCAGTGGGGAAGCGCGCTGCGACCACCACGCCGGCGCTGTCGAGCAGCGCCGCCACGAAGGCGGCCAACACCGTGGCGAAGAAGGCGGCGGGCACGCGTGCCGCCGCAGCGACGGTGCCGACGCCCAAGAGCAAGGCGAAGAAGGCCGAGGGCAAGGCGGGCAAGAAGAAGGGGTCGAAGAAGAAGGGGTGAGAGGCCACCTCGGCATTCTCCGATCGTTCTGACATAACGAGGATTATGGGCGTTCGGGTGAGAGTTCCCGGTCGCGGAGCGGACGTCCGGCCTCGAGCAGCCAATCGACGATCTCGCGCAGCTCGGCGGCCGTCGGCGCCTTCCCCGCAGCCGCGAGGTCTCGCTCGGCGTCGTTCACCGCGCACGCCAGCACGTACAGCTCGTCGTGCAGTGCGTCGAGCGTCGCCTTGGTGACCACCAGTTCGTCCTCGTTGAGCTGCAACTCACGGGCTCGCTGCTGACCCACCCAGTGCCATTGCCGGCAGGCCTGCGAGCAGAATTCCCTCGGGCGGCCCCGCCGTTGCTCGGGCAGCACACGACGGCACCACTTGCACCGCGATCGCCGCACCTGCCCATCATCGTCGACTTTCGTCATGACGAAATAGTAGGTGATCAGCGGTCGGTGAGTGCACCACCCTCGCGCCATGCGGCCTCGGCGCGATCGAGTCGCTCGGTGGCATCGGCCCGCAAGCGATCGGCCACGCCGGCCACGGCGACGTTGGCGAGCGCCAGGGTGCCGACGTGACTGTCGAACGGTCCGCCGCCGGCCGCCGCCACCGTGAAGGTGCGGTCGGCCACCGACGCGAGCGGCGACAACAGGCTGTCGGTGATCGCTGCGATCCAGGACCCGTGTCCCCTCGCGGCGCCTGCGGCCTCCACCACCCACCTGTCATAACGACGCAGGTCGATGGCGACCACCACGTCGCCCGTGCGCAGCTGCGAGATGCTGCGCCGCACGGCCACGTCGTTGCCCTCGATGGCGTGCACGTCGTCGCGCAGGGCGCGCAGCTCCCCCAGCATCTGCTGGGCCACCCCCCAGGAGGCGTCGCCCGACAGCACGTGCACCCTCCGGCTGCTGTCGGCCAGGTGTGCCACCAGATCGTCGAGAGCGGCGGCATCGAGTGAGCGCAACGTGGTGGCCACGTTGTCGAGCTCGAGGTCGACATGGCGACCGATCGCGTCGGAGGCGGCGGGTTCTCGGATGCGCTCGGCGGCTGGTCGCAGCTGCCGGGCCAACGCATGCTGTACTGCCTGTTGCAGGCCGGTGAATCCGTCGTAGCCGAGCTTGGTGGCCAGGCGCACCACCGTGGCTGCGCCCGACGACGAGGTCTCGGCCAGTTCTGCCACCGTGCCGAACGCCACGAGCTGCGGACGAGCGAGCACGACCTCGGCCACTCGACGTTCCGCCGGCGTGAGCTGGGCCCCCGCCTTCCCGATCCGCTCCTCCACTTCCACGGCGGCAGCGTAGCCCTCGTGGCGCGACCCGAACCGTCATTCCATTCTCTGCTATAGTTGGAACGTACATTCCAGTCCGTTCCGGACGTCGCACGAGGGAGCCATCCGCAATGACCACCATCACCGAGCACGTGACGCCCGCCGTCATCGAGTCGCCGGCCTGGCCGTCATTGCCCATCCCCGACACCGCCATCGGCGACGAGCGCTTCGGGCGCGCCGCCGGCCATGCCACCCAACTGCTGCCGTCGGTGGTGCACGATGCACTGGTCGACTTCGCCGACGCGGCCCCGCAGTCGGGCGCGCTGGTACTGCGCGGCGTGCCGGTCGGCTCGCTCCCCCACACCCCCGAATCACCCACGGCCCCCACGGTGAAGGACCACGTGAGCGAGTTCGTGCTCCTCACGGTGGCTCGTCGGCTCGGCCAGCCGGTGGGCTATCAGCCCGAGCACGGTGGCGACCTGGTGCAGAACCTCGTCCCCACCAAGGCCAACGCGCACCGTCAGGTGAGCACCTCGTCGGGTGTCGATCTGATGTTCCACACCGAGGCGGCGTTCCACCCGCACCGGCCGAAGTTCCTGCTGCTGCTCTGCCTGCGCGGCGATGCGAACGCCGTCACCACGTTGTCGTCCATCTTCGAGGTGCTGCCACTGCTGCCCGAGCGCGTCGTCGAGACGTTGTTCCAGCCCCGCTTCCGCACGGCGGTCGACGAGAGCTACCTGCACGGCCGCAGCAACGTGCTCGGCGCGCCCATGCCGGTGCTGTCGGGCGATCGCGATCGGCCGACGATGGTGTTCGATGCGGACCTGATGGTGGGTATCGACGAGGAAGCCGATGCGGCACTGCGCGCCCTGTCGGCCGTCGTCGAGCAGCACCACACGGGTCTCGCACTGGAGGCCGGCGATCTGCTCATCGTCGACAACGACGTGGCGGTGCACGGCCGCTCGTCGTACACGCCGCGTTGGGACGGCTTCGATCGGTGGATCCAGCGGTCGATGGCCGTCACCGATCTCGCTCCGAGCGCCGGCGAGCGCAACGGTCGCGTCATCGTCACCCACTTCGGTGCCTGAGTCGTCCCGTTAGGGTGCAGGGGTGATCGACTTCTTCGCCCGATGCTGGCTCCGGTTGTGGCGCTGGCGCACCGTCTCGGGCGACGGGCCGCTCCCCGACCGCTGCGTGGTGATCGCCGCGCCGCACACCACGAACTGGGACTTCCCCATCACGTTGGCGATGGCCCGAGTGTCGGGTGTGCGCATCTCGTGGCTGGGCAAGGACTCACTGTTCAAGGGCCCGATGGGCCCGGTGATGCGCTCGCTCGGCGGCGTGGCCGTCGACCGCAGCGCCCCCGGCGGCATGGTGGCGGCGTTGGCGAACGAACTACGCACCCGTGACGAACTGCGGCTGGTGGTGCCCGCGGAGGGCACCCGCTCGCGCACCGACTACTGGAAGTCGGGCTTCTACCGCATCGCCGAGCAGGCGCAGGTGCCCATCGTGCTGGCGTACGTCGATCGATCGACGCGCAGCGGCGGGTTCGGCCCGGCCATCGAGGTCACGGGCGACGTGCGCGCCGACATGGACCGCATTCGAGCCTTCTACGAGGGCAAGACCGGCTTGAAGGCCGACCGCTTCGGGCCGATCCGCCTCCGCGAGGAAGAGGCCTGACCCGGGTCAGGCGCCTCCCAACGCGAGCCACTCGTCGGCGACCGCCCGCTCGCCCTCGATCAACAGCTCGTCGCACGGTCGGCCCCACAGCCGCAGCAGCATCGTCTCGGCAGTGGACTCCACGCACACGTCGACGTCGGCGTCGGCCGGCAGGAGCAACGGGAACCCCGACGAGCCGTCGACACACCACCGCCCGCCGGTGTCGAGCGACACCACGCCGATGCGGGTGCGCGGTGTGCTGCGACCTTCACGGATGAGCATCCGCGGCAGCATCACGGTCCAGTACTCGTCGATCCCGTCGTGGGCGAACGGCGCCTCGATCACCGCCGGCCGGCCGATCGCGTGCTCGGCATCCCACCGGTGCACGAGCGCCTCCTGCCCCTGTCGACGCCGCCACAGCCCGGCCACCTTCGGCTCCACCGGAAACGGATGCCAGGTGGGTGCGTCGGCGTCGAGCGCTGCGAGCGCGTCGAGGAGTGCGTCGCCACCCTCCCGGACGTAGCCGGCGATGAACGCCATGTCGCCGTCGGGGTCGCTCGGCAGCTGCTCGGGGGTCGGTGCCACGCCGAGTTCGAGTGCTGCCAGCACCCAGCGGTGGACACCGGCCAGATGAAGCCCCAACCGGCGAAGGTTCCAACCGGGACAACCCGCGATCGGCGCGTCGGCAGGGCCGTACTCGACGGCGTCGACGAACCGGTCGAGATCGAGTCGGAGCTGCGCGAGGTGATCGAGGTCATCGAGGCCCATGGTGCGCGACCCTACGCCCGGCAGAATGGACGGATGCCGCCGATTTCCTCGCCCATGCCCCCTGCGCCCGACTGCGCGTTCGCCAGCGACAACGCGGCCGGCGCGCATCCTGCCGTCATGGCTGCGGTGATGGAGGCCAACGCCGGTCATGCGCTCGCCTACGGCAGCGACCGCTGGACCGAGGAGGCCACCGCACGCCTGCGCGACCTGTTCGGCGGGCAGGCGCAGGCCTTCCTGGCGTTCAATGGCACCGGTGCGAACGTGATGGCGCTGGCCACGATGGTGCAGCCGGCCGACTGCGTGGTCTGCAGCAGCTGGGCGCACATCGCGGTCGACGAGACCGGCGCACCGGAGCGTGCACTGGGCGCGAAGCTGCTCACCCAGCCCACCGACGACGCCAAGCTGCGGCCCGAACAACTGCGAGGGCTGGCACACCTGCAGGGCGTGCAGCATCACGCGCAGCCCGGAGTGGTGAGCATCACACAGAGCACCGAGCTCGGCACGTTGTACACGCCCGACGAGATCGCCGCGTTGTGCGACACCGCGCACTCGATGGGCATGTTGGTGCACCTCGATGGCGCGCGCATCGCCAATGCCACGGCGGCGCTGGGTGGCACCGTGGCGGCGCTGCGGTCGTTCACGGTCGATGCGGGTGTCGACGTGGTGAGCTTCGGCGGCACGAAGCCCGGCGCGCTCGCCGCCGAGGCCGTGGTGTACCTGAACCCGGCACTTGCCAAGCGAGCGATCTACGTGCGCAAACAGGTGAACCAGCTGCCGTCGAAGATGCGGTTCGTCGCTGCACAGTTCAACGCCCTGCTCACCGACGATCTGTGGATCCGCCTCGCGCAGCAGTCGAACCGCATGGCGACGCTGCTGTACGAGCGCACGTGCGACATCCCCGGGGTGCAGTACGACGGCCCGCCGGCCGTGAACAGTCTGTTCCCGTGCCTGCCCGCCGAGGTCATCGAGCCGTTGCGCGACTGGTGCTTCTTCTGGGACTGGGACGTGCCTCGCCAGCAGGTGCGTTGGATGACGGCGTGGGACACCACCGAGGCCGACATCGAGCGCTTCGTGGCTGGGGTCCGGCACCTGCTCGCGTGACGGGCGTGTGAACGCTCGGCGCGAAATCGCAGGTCAAGTGCTATCGACAGCGGCACCACTTTCGTCGTAGAGTAGGCGCTACTTGCTGACAGCAAGTATTTCGCAGGCCTGACGGACGAGGGGGTTCCATGGCAGCGGTCGATGTGGTTTTTCATCGCTCGTTCACCGACGATCGTTGGATGAATGCTGCGGCCTGTAAGGGCCTCACGCATCTGTTCTTCCCGCCGCCGGCCGAGCGGCCGCAGGCCCGCGATCGGCGCGAGGCCACGGCCAAGGCCGTGTGCGGATCGTGCACCGTGAACAGCACCTGCCGCGAGTTCGCCCGCACGAACCACGAGTACGGGTTCTGGGGCGGCGAGAGCGAGGACGAACGGCACGCCGCCGGGTTCCGCCTCATCGCACCCATCGGCGTGCGCGCCCGCAACGTCGGCTAGTCCAACGCCGACTCGCCCGTCGGTGCGCCTACGATCCCACCCGTGACCGAGTCGTACGCGCACCGCACCGCCATCGCCGCGGCGTGGGCTGCCTACGGCGATCCGCGCACCATCGTCCGCGTCGACGAGGTCAGCGCCGACGTCTCCACGAACCGCGTGTACCGGTTGCATCTCGACGACGGCTTCACCGTGGTCGGCAAGGTGTCGTCGTACGGTTCGTACTTCCTGTTCTACGAGGACCACGACCGCCTCAGCCGCTGTGCCGACCTGCTGCACTCCACCCGCTTCTCGGGCATGCTCGCCGACATCTGGCGCAAGGACGGCCGACTGTTCACCTGGTACGACCAGCACATGTGGGCGGTCTTCTACGACGACGTACCGCGCCGCGACGCGCTCCCCCGCGTGCTGTCCGTGTCGCAGGTGCGCAACCTGGCCTCGGAGATCGCCGAGTTCCATCTCGCCTGCACCGACATCGCACCGCGCATCCCGGCCGGCTCGAAGACCATCAAGAGTGACGCGATCCATCTGCTCGATCTGCTCGAGAGCCCGTTCGCGCCGCGCAACTTCGACCTGCCACCCGAGAGCATCGGTGTGCTGTGGAAGCACACGCACCGGGTCCTCGAGCAGCTCGTCGCGGTCGGCTACGACGAATGGCCGAAGATCCCGGTGCTCATCGACTGGAACCTCGGCAACTTCTCCGTCGCCACCCGCGACGACGGATCGTTCCGCCTGTTCAGCCGCTGGGACTACGACTGGTTCCGCATCGAACCGCGTCTGCTCGACTTCTACTTCCTCTCCCGCGTGTCGTCGAAGACCGGTGACCGCACCCGCTTCACCTATGGGCCGCACACCCTCGTCGAGCCGACGTTCCTGGAGTTCCTGAAGGCGTACCGGTCGGTGTTCCCGATGAGCGACGAGGAAGTGATGTTCCTCCCGGAGGTGTACCGGTTCTTCATCCTCAACTACGTCGTGCGCGAGGGCGCCCGGTTCTTCCGCCCCGATCTGTGCACGAAGTTCCGCAGCGATGCGGTACGCACCTACCTGCCGGCACTCGACCGGCTCGACACCAGTCCGCTGCGCAGTACCACGCCGTGAGCACCTGGCCCGTCACCGATGCGCCTGCGCGCGTGCAGGCGGTGCACGGCGTGGCGTTCGTGGCACTCTCGCCCGCCCTCGTCGAGCCCGACTTCGATGCGGTGATGCGCGACATCCCGATGTTGCGCGCCTGGAGCGGGCAGGACTGGCCGACGCCCGACTTCACGATCGAGGAGAACCTCGTCGATCTGGCCCGCCACGATCGCGAGCAACAGGAAGGTGTGGCGCTCACCTACAGCCTGCTGCTCGATGGCACGGTGCAGGGATGCATCTACGTGCACCCGTGGGCGTCGTCGCTCACGACCCGCGAGGTCACACCCGTTCCACCCTTTCCGTGTGACGAGCGCGACGCCGTGGTGCGCGGTTGGGCGCACGGCCGGTCGGCCGAACAATTGATGGAGGCTGCGTTCGCGTTGCTCCGCACTCCCCCGCTCTCGTTCGGCCGACTGTGGTGGCAGACCAACCTGTGCTGCCCCGCACAGCTGGAGGCGTGCGAGCGGCTGGGCCTCACGGAGCGCCACGAGTACGTGGGCCCCACTGGCACGTGGGTCATGTGCGCCGTGCCAGAGTGAGCGAGTGGACTACACGCAGATCTCCGTCTCCCGCGACGACGCCATCGCCGTCATCACGCTGAACCGTCCCGACAAGCTGAACGCGTGGACGCCGCGCATGGCCGAGGAGCAGGTGCACGCCATCCAGGCAGCCAACGACGACCCGTCCATCGGCGCGGTGGTGATGACCGGCGCCGGCCGCGGCGTCTGCGCCGGTGCCGACATGGAGGCCACGTTCCAGACCCGCATCTCGGGCAGCGACCCCGGCAACGACACCGCCGGCGGTGTGGGCGGCATGCCGAAGGGTCTCGACTGGGTTTCGTTCCTGCGCACCAGCAAGCCCATCGTGTGCGCCGTGAACGGCGCGGCGGTCGGCATCGGCACCACGATGTGCCTGCCCGCGGATCAGATCGTCGCCAGCACGAACGCCAAGTTCGGCATGTTCTTCATCAAGATGGGCCTCGTGCCCGAGTTGGCGAGCACCGCACTGTTGACCGCCCGCGTCGGGTTCGGCATGGCGAACGACCTCTGTCTGTCGGGTCGTCTCGTCGGTGGCGCGGAGGCCCACGCCATCGGTCTCGCCGACCGCCTCACCGAGCCGGAGGCCCTGCTGGAGACCGCGCTCGACGTGGCGCGCAGCTACGCAGCGAACCCCGATCGTCAGCTGCGGATGACGAAGCAGCTGCTCACCGACAACATGGGCGAGACCGACCTGTGGGCTGCGCAGCAACGCGAGATGGTGATGCTGTCCGAGTGCTGGACGACCCCCGAGCACAAGGAGGCCGTCGCCGCGTTCCTGGAGAAGCGTCCGCCGGTGTTCCGTCCGGGTGCGGAGGGCTGATCGTGCTCGACGTGTGCGTGGTGGGCAGCGCCAATCTCGATCTCGTCGCCACGGTGGAACGGCTGCCCGGACCCGGCGAGACCGTCCCCGGCGGTTCCTATGCCGAGTACCCCGGCGGGAAGGGGCTCAACCAGGTGGTCGCCGCCGCCCGTGCCGGAGCGACGACGGCCTTCGTGGGTGCCGTGGGGCACGACACCGCCGGTGAGATGTTGCTCGGCGTGCTGCACGACGACGCCATCGACACGCGCCACGTGCACGCCGTGAGCGAGCCGACGGGACGCGCGCTCATCTTCGTGTCGGCCGAGGGCGAGAACTCCATCGTCGTCGTGGCGGGGGCGAACGACAC
>SXGT01898748.1_pt1 | contig 20657 bp, 23 predicted proteins | sample 3176221 | NCBI WGS metagenome assembly SXGT01 (sample SAMN11356862, study PRJNA531348) | freshwater metagenome | isolation source: freshwater sample F1-120 | place: China: Fuxian Lake, Yuxi | collected 2017-12-25
CGACTTGATGTCATGCGCAGTCCCGTCAACCGTCCGGGCCTGAAGTTGGGCCTCTTCGGCAAGTCAAACCCAGCTGACATGCCTTCCGCCATTACGTGCAGCGATGCCGAGTCGCGCCTCGCTGTTTGGCACGACGGCGTTGACGAGGCGCGCGAACCCCTCGCCGCAGCGATGGTCGCTCAGCATCAGGAGGTGCTCAGCCGCGCCCTGTCGGTGGCTGCGGGTGATCGAGAGGCCATGCGGGTGCAGGTGTCCACGGTGGAGCCTGACGACGCCAGCAACCCAACGGTGAGGCTCTACGCCGAGTCCCTCAACCGTGCCGGACGACTGGCGAAGATCGCAGCCGACACGAACTTGGCAGAGCGCCAACCGTCGATCAGTGAAGCGAACATCCGCGTGGTCGCCGATGCCGTGCGCCGGGCGATGGATGCCGTGCCGCTCGACCCCAGCAGTCGGCAGGCACTGGTGAACGCGGTCTCCCGCGAACTGAGGGCGGTGGGCGGTGCTTGACCTCGACGCCCTGGCGGCCGCTCTGCTCGATGGGCGCACCAGCCCGTACCCAGTTGGCGATGGGGAGCGGGCCGAGCTCAGGAGATCGTTCACGCGAAGGCCGCAGCCCTCATGAAGTCTGAGGACATCACTCAGCATGATGCGCTGACGAGGGTGATGCGGCGCAAGGGCTAACAGTTAGGTGACCTCCTGCGTGCGGGCCTCGTGTGAGCCTAAGAGCCTGCGCAAGGGTGCCCCCTTCGCTCGCCCCCTCCGACCAGTCCTCTAATCAGCGCCATCGCGTCATCTCCAAGGATGCCCCTCATCCCCTCGTTGATGACGGCGGGTCGCGCCCGCGGGCTCAGTCGGTGGGCAGCAGCACCCACAGCTCGGGGCGCCCGGCGTTGCAGTGCACGGCACGGCCCAGCAGGCCCAGGCAGCACCACGACATCGGCAGCGCCGTGCGCGCCACGTTCCACGGCCGGGGGCCGGGTGGCGGGGCGCTCAGCGCGGCGATGCGTCCGGCTGCCCCGGGAATGGGGTGGAAGATGGCCTCGACGGCGTCGGGCCGCTTGGGCTCATCATCCTGCAGGGCATCCAGCGACGAGATGACCGCGGCCACCTGCTCGTGGGGGAACGCCGCGGCCGCCGCGGCGTCGGCCGCACGCACGGCCGGCCTGCTCACCGATGGCAGCACCAGCAGGCCCACGAACGACCACAGGGTGAACCAAGCCCCGGTGGCCACCAGGGCCGACATGTCACCAGCGCCGCCTCCGGGCAGGGCCATCGACACCGCCACACCGCCGACCGTCCACGCCAGCGCGACCACGATGCCCAGCCAGTACGACGCCCCGGCCTGCGATCGCCTGCGATCAATCTCCACCTGCAGGCCGTCGCCCAGGTTGACCCGCCACGCGGCGGGTATGGTGATGCGCCCCGACAGGCCCGTGACGCCACCGGTGAAGCCCACGTCTGCCGCCGCGATGGTCACCGTGCCCGCCGCATCGTCCATCGCGACGGGCCGGCCCAGCGCCGCCACCGCGCGCGCCAAGGGAAGCCTGCCGAGTGCGATCACCAGCGCGATGCCGGCCGCCACTGCCAGCCCGGCGCCGTCGCCACCGGCGCTCCCCGCCAGCACGATCAGCGCGGCAGCAGCCGCCATCACGACCACCTGCACCACCACGCCCCGCAGCAAGCCGGCGAGGTATGCGCCGGTAGGCGCGACCTCGCGCCCGTGGCGCCGGGGCAGCACCAGCCCGCCAAGCAGGTCGAAGGGCAGGCTCACCAGCACATAGACGCCGAGCAGCGCGAACAGCAGGCCCGCCTGCGTGCCCGCCGACGCTTCCGCGTCGGGCAGCAGCGACGCCCCGCCCGCGGCCAGGAAGGCGATGCAGATGACCACCCAGGTGCCCACCGCGGTTACGCCCACCAGCAGGCGGGATCGCGCATACGTCACGATGCCGAACGTATCACCGGCGCGGCCCCCTGCTGGGGGGAACCGACCTACGTGCCGCGCTGGTCGCCGGCGTTGCGCTGACGGGCGGCCTCCACGCCTGCTCCGCGCTGCTGGTGCAGCCCCGCCGCCGCTGGCGCGTTCGCTGCAGTCGCCATAGCCTCCTCAGCATGAGCACCCAAAACACCGACAAGGCAGAGGATCGCCCAGAGCGAGGTGAAGCCAACGCCGCGCCTGGCTGGTGGCGGCACCGGCCCGGTGACCGGCAATGACAGCCGCGCCGAGGTGACCCGCATCATCCACGTGAAGGTCGCCGAGGTGATGGAGGCGACCGGATGCTCCCGGAATGACGCCATTCGACAGGTCACCGATTCAGGCACCACGGCCACCCCCTAGGAACCGGGAGGGCCGTAGGACTGTCAATCCTGAGGCCGCGGGTTCGAGTCCCGTCACTCCCGTTTCACGAAAGGCCCGCTTCGGCGGGCCTTTCCCGTTTTCTGCTGCCTGTGGCACCTGGTCGAAAGCGCAGTGCAAACGCAGTTGGCGTACGTGCGGGTGGCGCCATCGCGCCGCGGCGTCGTCAGGGCGCCGCGGCGACCGCCACCTCGGTTGCCTCGAGCGCCCCCTCCATGTCGCCACCGTAGGTGGGGGCGCTCTCAGTACCACCGAGAATGAGGCACCCGGCCCACTCGCCCGGCGGCGATGCATGCCGCCCGTACTGCGGGTGGGCGTACAGCGGCTGCATGTCATCAGCGGTGGCCAGCAGAGGGTCAGCGGCCCGGTCCCTCAGAAGACACGCCACGGGGTGCTGGGCCGCGGGCCCGAGTAGGCGCACCAGTTGGGCGATGGCGGCCTCACACAGGTGGTCGAGGGCACCCATGCCCGCCTGTGGGGGCGTGCCGACAAACGCGGTCAGGGCAGCCAGCCCGTGCCCATCACACGCATCGTGGATCTCCACAAGCGGCCCCACGCGGCTTCGCCCCTCGCCCGAGAGGCTGGCATCGCGCCAGAAGGCGTGCTCGTAGATGGCAACGAACTTCGCGTTGCCCGGCATATAGGTGGGCACGGCGGTCCAGCTGCTGCGCACAGCCTCGGGAAGCGGTAGGTCGAACTCCACGGTCGGGGCCAGGAGCCGCGGCGGCAGCGTGCAGATAACGGTTCGCGTTTGGTAAGCGACATCCGGGCCGGCCTCCGCACTCAACTGAACGGAGATTCCCTGTGGCGTTTGTCGCAGCGCAGTGACCCGATGCTCCACCAGCACCCGCTCGGGGGGGGATCTCCTCCGCGAGCGAGTCGATCAGCGTGGCGGTGCCTCCATAAATGCGCATCGATCCATCATCGGGTGCGCCACCCTCGTACCGGATGCACTCGGTCGCGGACTCCTCCCACAGCAGTGCACCCGTGTTCGCCTGCGGAAAGGCGCGCAAGCCCAACTCGCGCACCAGCGCAGGCATGCGGGGCTGATACGCCGGCCAGAACCACGACGGCCCCATGTCGCAGGGTCCGCGTGCGCCATCTGCGCCCAGCGAGAGGATTCGCCCGCCAGTGCGGGGCGCCCTCTCCAGCACCACGTAGTCGGCGCCCGCCTGCTGCAGTAGCCGGGCCGCGTACAACCCACTGAGCCCGGCCTCGATGATGGCGATGTCGTGGTACACGCTGCCGTCCTACGCGCCGAAGCGCTGCGCGATGGTCACGACGATGTAGGCGAGCCCAGCAAGCCCGAGCGCACGGCGGAACATGTTGACTCTGGCCGTAAGTTCGAGGTATGCCCAGATGGCGATAAACACGTATCCGAGGGCGGCCAGCAGGTCTGCCACGGCCCCTGTGGCCACGTATCTCGCCCCCAGCGCTGCCAGCCCGATGATGAGCGGAGGGTTGGGGAACTGAGCGATGGGATAGCTCGCGGGCCAGGACAGGCCGCGCAGGTCCCGGTAGCCATCGGTGAACCGCTGCATCAGAGACCGTCCCTCGAAGTCGGATTGGCCGCCAAGGCTAGCCCGTGACCATCGTCCAGCCGGGACTTATGGCGATGGATGACGACACTGCATAGGCGGCGACCGCATGGGTCTGCACGAAGGTGCGAAGCGACTCCACGGCACCACACCGTGCTCGATCAGGGGCGGAGTGGTGAGCACCGCCGCCCTCATGAGGTGATCCCCGACCCCACCCCACCTCGCCGCACCCGCGGATCGTCTTGTCAATCCTCGGGCCGCGGGTTCGATTGCGACCGATTGCCCGGTGACCGCTCGCGCCGCAATACCTCCCGCCCGCCGACAACGTCATTCAGGCATCGCCCGGGTGATTCCGCTGCGTTGGTCAGGCTGCTCAAACCACGCAGAGGACCACTCGTAGACATCGCCCTTGTGCGAGTAGGCCGGCGATCGGCGCGCTGCTGGCATTCCGGGTACAGCGCAGCCACCCCGCGCTGTTTGGATCACTTCGGGCGCGATGAGCTGCGAGTGGCGGAGCCGGGGTTGCCAGTTCTTTAGATCCCCCGCCCTGCGAGGCGGCCGGTATGAGCCGCATGCACTCAGGGACATCGGTCAGGCCTGCGCCATTGATGAGTGGGAGTACGATTGCCACATGAAATTGGTAACTGGAGCCACGATGATTGTGCGCATGATCTTTGCTCCATTCGTACTGCTCGTCGTAGTTGGCATTGCGCTTGGGCGGGGCCTGCTCAATCGGATTCGATGAGATGTGTGTGGTGGTACCGAAATTGCCCGTTCCCGTGCCTCCCGTGCCCCGGGTTGGGCTTCTTGACCGGCGGCGATACAGGGCATTGATCAGGAAAGACGGAGTCAATGGGGTGGGAGCGGGGTTATTGATCGGGACCGGTCACCGCTGCCGTGGCGATCGTCGGCAGAGGTTTCGCGCTCGCCCGTATGCCGGGTAGCGCCCCCGGCATCGCCTGAATAAAAACATTCGTTATCCCGATAGCGATGGAATGTACGAGAAGGGCTTCCGTGCCTTTGTCACGGAGCTAATGGACCTTGGGGAGCGCCGACGCCGGTGCCACCTTAGGACCCGTCACCCACCCCGGCATCCGACGGAGCAGCGCATCGCTGCGCGGAACGGCTGATTCATTGGCCGCTGTCAACGAATTACGCGGATGAAATCGCGCCCGCCCGCAACTGCTTGCATGCGTCGGGCAAGGAGAGGAGATGGACGCCACACATGGGACGAATGAGACGTAAGGGCGACCTCCCCGAAAAAATCTGCGCCACGTGCGGGCGCCCGTTCGCCTGGCGCCACAAGTGGGCCGAGAACTGGAACGAGGTGCGCTACTGCTCCGAACGTTGTCGTCGCAACCGTCCGAAGGGCGGTGACAACGACGGGGGGGACGGCAATGAACCAGCCGGCGGCGGCGGGGCCGACAGCACTTAAGATCTGCCCGGGGGGAGTTCCTCGTCGGGGTGCAACGCAGCCAGCAGCACTTCGTCCGTCGCGAGCGGGAACTATCGCCCGTGCCCCCGTACTCGCGGGCGGGGGTAAAGACCCACGATTTCAGGTGACCGCATCACCAACTGCGGTTTTGGCGCCCTCAAGGCAAGGAAGGCAATCCATACCCAGTGCTCGCGGAGGAGGATACGATCAGCGGCCCGGGTTCGGAACCCTGTTCGGTACGACTACCAAGGATGCCCAATGCGTCTCACCGCCCCGGTGGTATTGATCACTGCACTTCTGACCATTCCCTCAGCCCACGTTGCAGCGGGCGCCACCGTGGCGGCGCCCGCTGCAGGAGCGCCTGCGGCAACGGGGCCCCCAGCAGTGCAGGGGCGGCTCCATCTTCGCGCGACGATCACCGGGCAGATCTCTCCGAAGTCGGTGGCGGCATCGGGCAGCGGGCTCGTCACCGCCCAGAACATGATGTACACGCACACCATCACGGTGTACGACGCCCGCACCATGAAACTGAAGGCGACCATCCCCGACTCCGTGAACTTGGCCAAGTTCGGGGTGAAGGGCCACCCGGGCATCTCGCGTGGTGCACCGGTTGAGGCCGCGTTCTCGCCCGGTGGCCTCTATGCCTATGTGACCAACTACGCCATGTACGGCAGCGGGTTCGGACCCGAGGGGAAGGACACCTGCACCCCCTCTTCGGATACTGACCACTCATTCACCTATCGCGTCAACCTCGAGAGCATGACGATTGACCAAGTGTACCCGGTGGGGGCGGTGCCCAAAGTGGTGGCGGTCACGCCCGATGGTGGTCGTGTGCTGGTCACCAACTGGTGCTCGTGGGACATGAGTGTGATCAACGCGGCCACCGGCAAGGTGGTGCGCACGATGCCTCTCGGAGCCTATCCGCGCGGTATCGCGGTGTCGCAGGATGGCCGTTTCGCCATCGTGGCCATCATGGGCAGCAGTCACCTGCTGCGCGTTGACCTGCGCAACTACCGCACGCAGCAGATCGAGGTGGGTTCGGGGCCGCGCGCCGTGGCACTGTCAGACGACGGCAGCACGGCCTACGTTACCCTGAACGCCGAGGGCAGGGTGGCCAAGGTGAACCTTCGCACCGGAGCAGTTACCCGGGCGAGCACCGGTGGTGCGCCCCGCAGCCTCGCTCGCTCCACCGACGGTTCAGCGTTGTATGTAGTTAATTACGAGAGCGGGTCGATCTCGAAGCTGCGCAGCAGCAACATGCGGGTGCTGCAAACGGTGGAGGCCTGCTACCACCCCATCGGCATCACGTATGAGCCGGTCACTCAGCGCGTGTGGGTTGCCTGTTACGGCGGCCAGATCTTGGTGTTCGACGACAATTAGCGAGGCGCAATGGGCAAGCGACCCCCGGCACCACTTCCCACCGAGTTCCACGGCATCACCCTCGGGGCCGACCAGATCCGGTGCCGCGACGTGAGCGGCCCGTTGGTGGGCACGCGAGCGATGGTGCGCGATGAGAGCACCACGCGCGAGGAGGTAACCGCCCGCGGCATCTTCGGGAATGCGCTCGTCGGCATTTTCACGACCGACGAGATCGGCTGGTCGTTCAGCGAGCCAGTGCCCGAGGGGTTCGTCTACCTTGTGGTGGTTGGGGAGGCCTTCGCGTTTGAGGTGCCGGTGGAGGCTCGCGAGCGGATCGCGGCGAAGGAGTTCGTCGTCGCGATCCGCGTCGCAGTGAAAGCCGCCGAAGGCAGCGTCGGCCCGTCTAGTTGAGCGCGGTGATGGCCTCGTAGAGGTCGAGCGTGGGGTCACCGAGCCCCTCGTAGGTCATGGTCTGCATCTGGCCACCACCCCCGCTCGGCGGGTGTGTGATGTCCAGGTCGAGGAGCAGGGTGACGTTGCCCTGCACCTTGCCCTGGCTCTTGCGGGTGCCTTCCACAACCAGCTCATCAGTTGGCCAGCTACCCAGCACCTCGCCGATGCTCATCGTGCCGCCCATGCTCGTGGTGGTGTCCACTGCATAGAGCAGACCGCCAGCCAGTACGAGGGCCGTCTGGTGATTATCCAGGCCCATCGTGGATGCACTGCTGCTCACACCCGTGAGATCGCCACCGCGCTTCTTGCGGCGAAAGCCGCCGAGCATCTTAAAGGCGTCGCCCATGGCGCCCGCCGGGGCTTTGGTGAATGAGCCCTTGGTCATGAAGAACCCGTAGTGGTCAATCGGACCATCGACCTTCGCCTGTAGCGAGGCCTTGACTTCCGCCATATCCATTGCCTGTCTCCTCCAGTCTGCGGATGCCAATTGCGGCATCAGCAGGTCGTTTTCCGGGGGCCCCATCGCTTTATACCAGTCTCGGCCACCCGGTCTATCTCGAATGCTCCGCGCTGATGATATCGGCCCATGAGGGTCTGCCACCTGGCTCCGCGCACAGTTGCACTCATCGTGGACCTGTCGCTCGTCGTGGCAGGTGTGGGCTGCGGCAGCGAGAGCGGCGGTACCAGTGCCAAGCCCGCTCGCTCTCCGGGTGCGGTCTCGGGCGCGCCCCGCCACATCATCTATCTGTCTGAGTTCAAGATTCAGACGGTGTTGGAACGCCTGCTCCCCCACGGGCCGGGGCCGCTCGAGCGCATTGCGACATTCCGCCAGTTGCCGGCCAGGCATACCGTGCTCCCGCCGACAAACCGCATTGCCCGGGTTGATGGCGTGGTGCTGGCACCACACTGCCCCCAGCAGAGATCGCCAAGCGCCTCCGGCGCGCGATCAACGGCACGTGTAACCCCAAGATGCCGTGCAAGGCACATCTGGTGGCGATCGACGACATCGGGAATGCGTTCAAGGGGCGGGCTGGATCCCGCCTGAGCATCGCAATGAACCAGCTCGACGCCCCATCCCCCTGGGGTTCCAGTTATGCGAAACGCGTGATGATGTACGTGGCATACCCCATGATGAAAGCGATGGAGTCACCTGCCGAGCGATCGCACTGGCGCGGTGCCATTGCCGCCGTGGCCGCCGGTGAGAGATACTGGCTCGCGATGTACAACAGCGCAGGCGTGGGGCAGATCGGTGCCATCAACTACGACGACTGGCTCAACCTGCCGGCCGCCTTTATCCGCGCCATCACCGCCCACGGCGGCCGCGTGGTCCGGGCGCACTTCATCTTGGGCCCCCCACCGGCCCCGTCACCGGCATGCCCGCAGCCATGTGCCCCTCGCGCCAGGGCTGAGAATGGGTGGCCACGCATGCGACCACCCTCAACAGCCGCATTGCGCAAAATGGCACCGGGATTTACCGATTTGGGCCAAAGCAGCTGGGCGCACTCTGCGTGCAATCAATCGCCATGCCCGAGACCGACAGCAAGGTGAGCCACGCGGTCGTCACGCGGCTCTGCCGTGAGTGGACCCGCGCCACGCAGGCGGAGTCCACTCACACGCAGCGCTAGTTGGTCTCGCAGGCCGGCTGGTAGATCGCCTTCGGCACCTGATTGCCGGGCGAGATGCACACCTTCTGGCGGTCCTTCGGAATCCAGAACTGGCCTTCGGCCTCGAACACCGTGGTGCCCGTGTACTGGGCATCTCCCGTGCCCGAGTTGACGTAGGCATACGCCCAGCCATCTGAGCACTCAAATGACGTCGGCGTTGCGAGGGTGTTGGGCTCCTTCGCCGTGCCGGTGGCTTCGACAGCCTTGCTGAGGGATGCTTGGTCGCACGTGGCCGTGCCACCTACCTTCTGGTCAGCGGTCGTAGCTGCTGCGGTGGTGGTCGCTGCGGCGGTGGCCGCAGCGGTGGTGGTGGTGTCGGCCGAGGACGTATCGGCAGATGACGAATATGATCCGCACCCCACAAGGAGGGCGGCTGAACAGAGTGTGACGGCCGCGAGGCCGCCGAAGCGGGTGATGTTCATATCCCGGACGTTATCGCCCGGCTCGGCGCGTGACGTACGCTGGGGCTGTGGATGAACTTGATCTGTTGCGCCGTCATGAGCCGATCCTTCGCTTTAACAAGGTGGAGCTCTTCCTTCCCGCCGACGTGGGTGCCTACGTCGAGGCCTGTTCGGTGTGGGAGCGCGACGCCGATGGAAGTGATCAGAAGTTGGCGGAACCGGGTGAGACCGACCTCGATGGCCTCGCGCAGTTAGGGCGTGATCACGCCAGCCGCACGATGCATCTGCGATACGTGCACACCCCGCTCACGCGGCGCGAGTACCGCAATTGGCACAAGGCCGGCAACGGTCCGAGCATGCGCCAGGCCAGCCGATTTATGCGTGTGGGCGTCATCGCCCGCCTCATCGACGCCCTCTTTCGGATCACCCTGCTGTTCCGCGGGCGTGTGCCCCGGGGAGCCGTCGCCGCCGGCGAGATCACCTACCGCGACCAGATCGCCGGGAATGGCACCCCCTACTACGGCCGGGTGGTGCACGAAGCCGGTTGGACAGTCCTTCAGTACTGGTTCTTCTATTGCATGAACGATTGGCGGTCGTCGTTCCATGGCATCAATGATCACGAGGCCGACTGGGAGATGGTCAACTTGTACCTCTCCCCCGATGCCACGGGTGACCTCACTACCAATTGGGTGGCCTTCTCGTCGCACGATGCCGAGGGCGACGCCCTTCGGCGCCGTGTGGACGATCCCGATCTGGAGTGGGTGGGCCCCCACGTGGTGGCATACCCCGGCGCCGGCTCCCACTCCCACTCGCTCATCCGTACGGATGAGCTGGTGCGGGTTGACCCGCCGATCTTTCGGACGCCCATCCGCTGGGTCCGTCGGGCGCTGCGTGCCATCACGCCGTGGACCGACGTGAGTGAGATCGAAGAGGGTCTGGGAATCCCGTTCGTGGACTACCACCGCGGCGATGGGGTGAGCATTGGCCCCGGGTGCGACCGCGAATGGCAGCCGGTGGTCATTGACGACACCACGCCGTGGGTGCGCGACTTCCGTGGGAGGTGGGGCCTCGACACACGCGATCCCTTCGGTGGCGAATCAGCGCCCACAGGGCCGAAGCACGACCGAGACGGCATCGACCGCGTTCGCTGGGAGGATCCCCTCGGCTGGGCTGGAATGCAAAAGGTCGATCCGGATCCCGCCGCGGCAGCGTATGCAGTGGACATCCGTGCCCATGACGTGCGCGGCCGAATAGCCGAGATCGATGCGCTGGTGGATGAGCAACGCGTTGCGGCCCGCCGCGAGGGCATCGAGGCCCACGTGATGATGGGCGACAGCGCCACGGCCGAGATCGCCCAGGCCCGCCGTGCCGCCGTCACAGCACGAGAAGAGGCCATCAACGCCCTGAGGGTTGAGCGGCGGCACCTCGAGGCCGAGAGTGCGGCGCTGCAGGCTGCGGCCGACCAGGGGCTTCCACCCGAGGGCCCCCGGGCGCATCTGGGTAACGACACCGATCAGGGCGAGGAGCCCCGGTCGCGCGTGCGCCACCGCGTGCTGCGCATCTGGGCGGCGGTCAGCACACCGCTCCTCATCACGCTCATCATCTGGCTACTCGTTGGCAATTCGAGTTCGTACTACGCCGTGGGCGTCATTGCGGGCATCACGTTGCTGGTGGGCATCGAGGCCCTGGCGCGCGGCCGCCTACTTGCATTCCTCGTCACCGCGCTGGCGCTTGCGGCCACCATCCTCATCATGGGGGGGCTGGTGCAGCAGTGGCGCCTCACACTGGCGATATTGCTGGCCATCGGTGCGGTGGTGCTGCTGTGGCAGAACCTCCGCGAACTGCGTTCGGGCTAGATGCCCGGTCGCTCGGTGATTGCAGGGTCTCCGTACACGCTACGCACCGTGCAGATCCTGCTGCAGTAAGGGGGATATGAACCACGTGTTGCGAATCTTCGCGTCATGTTCCCATGCAACCCGATTGCCGCGATGTCCGGTCTAGCCTCACGTTCCTGATGAGTCGCCGGTCAACAATTGGACGTCGTCGTGTCGCCCTGTTCGCCGCCATGGCCCTCGTGCCGGTGGGTGTCGTGGGGTCGCTCACGGCGGTTGCGCTGGCGCAGCCTGCACCCGGAGATGGGCCTGTTCCGAGCGCAGCCTTCAGGTATGCAGAGGAGGCGGCGCGCGGGCTGACCAAGGCCGACCTGTGGGTGGGCGAGGTGGATGCCGTCGCGCTGTCGCGCGATGCTACGCGTCGCGATCTCGTGCGTTTGATGCAGTCGGTGCTGAAGCTGCCGGGGGGTGCCGTCGGCACACCGTGGCGGGATATCGCACCCGACGATACCGATGGTGCCGCGGCCCGCCACGCCATCACTCGCGGCTGGCTTCAGGCCTCAGCCGGGCAAGCGGTGCTCGATCAGCCACTCACGGGGATTGAGGCCAACCGCGCATGGACACTCGGGCTCGGCATGAAGAAGGCCATCAGCACGATGGCGCGCCTCCGCGATGACGGGGGTCACACGTTCACCCTGCCAGTGGGATTCGCAACGTCCATCACCGCGCGCGAGGCCGGACTTCGCCGCAACTTCCCGGCCAGCGACGAAGCCCTGGAGCGCACCGACGCCCAGCCCATCCGCCTGGCCGATCTGGTGCTCATGGCGGCGCGTGGGCATGCCATCCGGGGCAACGGCATACCCGCGTCCGTACGCGCGCTCGAACGCTTCTCGATCCCCGCAATTGCCCCTGAGGTCCGCCCGCTGGTGCAGCGGGCCGTGTCGCTGGTGGGGTACCCCTATGTGTGGGGCGGCGAGGCACCGGACCTGAACGTGAGCGCCGATCCCCAGGCCGCCGCCGGTTTCGACTGCTCAGGCTTTATCTACTACGTCTGGCACACCGGCGATCGCGCAGCCGAGGCATCCATCAACGTGCCCGACGGGCGCACCACCTACACGATGAATGTGGGGAGCCGCGGGGTGAAGGTGCCGTGGAAGAAGGCACAGGCAGGCGATCTGGTGTTCTTTGGGTCGGCAGGGCCGAAGACCCCCGATGCTGCTGCATCGCACGCCAGCATCGCCCTCGGAAACCGCTGGATCATCCACTCATCTGGCGGCCGTGCAGGGCTCAGCATCTCGTTCCTGCCCACCTACTGGCCCGCGGGAATCCAAGATGCCCGAACCTACCGCGCATCGGCCGCGCCTCCCGCCACCGCTGCGCCGGTGGCCGCCACGCCCACCACCAGCACCCCGGCTGCGGTACCGACGCCGGCTTCTCCCGCTCCCACCACTCCACAGTCGCCTGCGCCGCCGGCGGGATCGGGTGGCGCGCAGCCACCTCCCCCGGGCTGATCAGCCGCCGGGCGCACCCCGCGGCCGGAACAGGTAGTGCGACACGATGAACTCGCTGCCGTCCAGATAGCCCCAGAGCCCCGCGCAGGCGAGAAAGAAGAGGCGCCAGCGCCGGAACCACCGCTCTCCCTCTCCAGGGTGCGCCATCTCAAGCAATGCGGTCGCCGCCGCCCGGTGTCGCACAAGATTGTCATCCCATGCGAGAGCGGTCTTTTCGTAGTGCACTCCGGATATCCGCCAGTGGTCAACCACGGCGAAGTCGTCGCTTGCGTGCAGCAGAAGATCGTCCGATGGCATGGTGCCGCCCGTAAAGAAGTGCCGGCCGATCCAGTCGCGCGGGTCGTTCTCCACAAACTCAAAGCCAAGGTCGCGATGGGTGAACACGTGGACGAAGAAGGCTCCGTCGGGGCGTAGCCACTTGGCGATGCGGGCGAAGAGAGCCGGGTGGTTCTTCACGTGCTCCAGCATCTCCACGCTCACGATGCGGTCGAAGTCGCGGGCCATCTGCAGCTCGTTCACGTCGGCGGTGATGACCTCCACGTTCGCAAGCCCCCGCTCGCGGGCACGGGCCTCGATGAAGTGCCGCTGCCCGGTGGAGTTCGAGACCGCCGTGATGCGACTGGCCGGATAGCGCTCGGCCATCCAGAGCGTGAGCGACCCCCACCCGCACCCGAGCTCCAGCACGTCCTGTCCATCCCGTAGCCCTGCGCGACCGCATGTGAGCGCCAGCATGTCGTCCTCGGCAGTTGCAAGCGAGGTGACCCCGGGCGCAAACAGGCATGAGGAGTACTTGAGGCGCGGGCCGAGACACAGTTCGAAGAACCCGGCCGGAACTTCGTAGTGCTGCTCGTTGGCGGCCTCAGTGCGGATGGCCACCGGTGACGCCGCGAGCCGACGACGAAGTTCACGCTGGCGGGCGGCCACCGCATCGGCACCACCTCGGCGCTCACGGCGAAGCCGTGCGCCCACACGCGCCCGGATGGCGCGAAGTAGCACGGGGCGCGGGATGTCGCGTTCCTCGGCTATACGGATGTACCACGGATCCATGCGTGCGAGCCTACGCGCGCCACGGCGCAGTTCGGTGCTGTTCCGGCATGCGGGCCATGCAAGGCTTGGCCAATGGGATACGGCGAAATGATGCTGACAGTGGCCATCGTCATCGCTGCGGTCATGATCATCACATGGGTGGTGAGCCTTGTGCTGCGCGATGCCAGCGTGGTTGATCCAGTGTGGCCGCTGGCGTTTATCGCCGTTGCCATCACCGCACTCATCGCGGGTGGCGGAGACGAAGGGCGTCGCATCCTTATTGCCTGCGTCGTCGCCATCTGGGGCGCGCGGCTGTCAATCCACCTGCTCGTGCGCAACGCGGGCAAGGAAGAGGACTTCCGGTACGCCGCCATGCGCGCCAAGCGTGGGCGCCGGTTCTGGCTGACGAGCCTCGGCACCGTGTTCCTGCTGCAGGGCCTACTCGTGTGGGTGGTCTCCCTGCCCGTGCAGTTGTCGGCCATCCCCGATCGCCCGCTCGGCTGGCTGGCCATCGCCGGCGCCATCGTGTGGGTACTCGGCGTGGCATTTGAGGCCATCGGCGACGGCCAGCTGACGCGCTTCAAGGCCGACCCTGCGAGTCGGGGTCAGGTGCTCGACACGGGCTTGTGGCGCTACACCCGCCACCCCAACTACTTCGGGGACTTCCTGGTGTGGTGGGGGATCTTCCTGATCGCCGCCGAGAGCGGCGCCGGCGCATGGGGTGTCGCCGGGCCATTGCTCATGACCCTGCTGCTGGTGAAGGTGTCCGGTGCTGGGCTTCTTGAGAAGGACATCGCTGTCCGACGCCCGGGCTATGCGGACTACGTGCGACGCACCAGCGGGTTTATTCCACTCCCGCCGAAGCGGGGCTAGTCGTCGCCGAAGGAGACGCCGTGCGGCAGAAGCAGCACGGGGCACGTTGCGTGGTGACTCAGGTGCCCGCTGAAGGAGCCCACAAGGCGCAACGCACGGTCAAGCGCACCGCGATGCGCGGCGGCCACCAGCACATCGGCGCCCTCGTCCTCGGCCCAGCGCACCACGGCGTCGGGGGCCGAGTCGGCGTCGTGCGGGTCGAGCAGCACGGGCACGGCGCCGGGGATGTCCTCACACACGCTCTCAAGAAGCGCTTCCGCGATCTGGCGGTGCGACGCCGTGGAGTCGATGAGCGGCGAGCCACCAAATGCGCCGCCAATCGCCGCGATCACCGACTCGCTAAACGGCGGGCCGCCCAGCACATGCACGACCGAGATACGGCCACCGGTCTTCACCACCTTCTGGGCCAGGCGGATGACATCAGCCGAGACGGTTGCGTCATCAACGCAGGCGGCCACGTGGTGGAAGGATCCGGTGCTCACGGCGGCAAGGCTAACGGCCAGCAGCCCCCCCGGCCCGGTCTCCCGAGGCCAGCCGGTAACATCATCAGCGAATGAGTCGACGACAGGGACGGCGACAGTGGGCCTGAGAAAGCGTTACTTGGTCGCAGTGGTGGGAGTGCAGGGCAGCCCTGCGGATGCTCAGCGCAGCGAAGTCGGCTCCTACCGCACCGAAAGCGCGGCCCGTCAGGCCGGTTCGGACGAGTGGCGACGCATCCTTTTCGTTCACGCTCCGCACATTGACCGCTATCGCGTGGTCATTGAGCATGACGGCGCCGTGATCGGCGACGTGCCCATGCCGGAGGTGCCGGCCGACGCCGCGCCGGGGATTCTCGATGAGACCGTCACCCCGTTGGGGGTGCCGCTCGGTGCAGCCGGTGAGCGGATCGAGGAGCACGACGCCGACGACGCGGAGTCCGTCTCACCTGTCGAGGTCGCTGAGGCCGTCGAGGTCGTTGAGGCGGCCGGCGAGCCGGAAGTGCTTGAAACCACGGGCGAGCCGGAAGTGCTTGAAACCACGGGCGAGCCGGAAGTGCTTGAAACCACGGGCGAGCTGGATGTCATTCCGCGCGACGACGAGCTTCTGCTACCTGTCGACACCGCCGTGACGGGTGAGCAGCCCGCCATCGTGCGCGATGACGATCCTGAGGCAGACCCCGAGCAGGTGACACCTGCGCCGGCGGCGTACACAATTGAGGAACCGCCGGACGGGCCTGTGCCCGACGAGATCATCGCGCGCTTCGCGGAGATGGTTCGTAGCGACGAGGAGCGGGCCGCCGAGCGTGCGGAGCGGGAGCGCGGGGCCTGACCAGGTGGCCCCGGGGGACCCAGCGCGGCGCAGCTGCGACCGCGGTCTCGCCCAGCTAGACCGTTGCGGCTCCGGCGGGTGTTGGCTCTGCATCGGCGCGATCACGCAACAGCATCATGCGCTCCCACGCCTTCGACTCGGCAGCCGTGTGGGCGTCGTTGTCGGTGTAGAGATGCGACCCGCGCGAGATGGCCAGATAGTCGGCCACGGCGCGCTCGAGTTCATCGTGCGCGTTGCGGAAGGAATAGGCGACATCTGCGGTCATGTTCGAACGCTCCCAGGTCGGGCATCGGCCTCCGTTGGGAATGCATCACAAATGCCCGGCGTGTGCACCGGTGAATCATTCCCTCCGGCACACGTCACATTACCCGGGTGGTCGGACGCGTATCAGGGCATCGGCAGAATGATGCGCTCGCACGACAGTCCGTCGGGGCCCACCTGCACCATTCCCACTGCTGGCAGGCGCTCGTCGGGCGCGAGCGATTCGCGAAACCTCATATAGGCCCGCCCCTTGATACCGGTCTTCTCGGACATCTCCCGTACCTCCGGGATGTACACCGCACCAGGCGAGAACACACACGTTCCGCGCACCTCTGTATGCACCGGCATGTGCAGGTGCCCGTGCACGATCAGGTCAACTGGCCCGAACTGCCGCCGCAGGCTGCGGTGCAGGCCCAGCAGCACCGCCCGGCGCCGGGCCAGGCTGAGGCCTGCGGCGGGCAACTCAATTGCCCGGGCACGACGACCATGCGCCAGCCCAATACGTCTGCCGCGCACGGTGATTATCCGCGCCGTGGGCAAGTCGATGCCCGCGTCGCGGTCGTGGTCGCCCTGCACCGCCACCACCGGGGCGATCTCCCCAAGGCGGTCGAGCACGGAGAGGCACGTGATGTCACCGGCGTGCAGGATGAGATCGCTGCCGGCCAGCGCCTCGAGCACCGATTCCGGGAGTACGGGCAGGGTCTCGCCCACATGCGTATCGGCCACCACCCCGATTTTGACCGTGCGCGAAGTCACCGCTGGTAGCCTCGACCAGCCGTGAACCTGACCGCCCGCCCCGCATGAGGATCTCCGCCAAAGCCGACTACGCCGTGCGTGCACTGCTGGTGCTCGCCCGCCGCTCGGGGCCCGATGCGCCACCTGTCACCGTCGACCGGATGGCGCGGGAGGGAGACATCCCCCCGCGCTTCCTCGAGGGCATCCTGGCCGAGGTACGCCGGGCGGGGCTCGTGGACAGCAAGCGCGGCGCCGACGGCGGGTACCGCATCGCCCGCGACCCCGCAGACATCGGTGTGGCCGAGATCGTGCGGGTCATTGACGGCCCCATCATCCAGGTGGCAGGCCGTGACCCGAACGACGTCGCCTACCCGCCGGGGCTCGCGGCGATCGGCGATGTGTGGCGCGCGGCCGGGGATGCCGCGAGGCACGCCATGGAGGCCGTCACGCTGGCCGACCTGCTCAGTGGCGGGGCGCCCGACTTCCAGATCTGACGCGGGCGGCGGGGTCAGAGCCCCATCGCGTGATAGCCGGCGTCAACGTGCAGGGTCTCCCCCGTGACGGCACGGGCGAGCGGCGAGCACAGGAACAGCGCGGCATCGGCTACCTCGTCGGCATCGATCTCGCGGCGAAGCGGCGACTTCTTCGCGGCCATCTCGGCCATGTCACCGAAGCCCGGAATACCGCGCGCGGCAAGCGTGCGCACCGGACCGGCCGACAGTGCGTTAACCCGCACAGCGTGCTCACCCATGTCCCAGGCGAGGTAGCGCACAATCGACTCGAGCGTCGACTTCGCAACGCCCATGACGTTGTATCCGGGCACTGCGCGCTCGGCAGCCATATACGACAGCGTCACGATCGATCCGCCACCGACCGCCTGCATGTGCGGCTCAACCCGCTCTGCCAGTGCGGCCAGCGAGAACGCCGAGATGTCGAGCGCCAGATGAAAGCCCTCAGACGAGATACCGATAAACCGCCCGCCCAGATCATCTGCGCGGGCAAAGGCCACGGCATGCACAAGGATGTCGATGCCGCCAAGCGACTCCGCAACCGACGCCACGGCGGCATCCATCTGCGCCTCGTCCTGCACATCCATGGGCACGACCGGCACGGGGCCGTTGGTCAGTTGGGCGGCGAGCTTGCTCACATCGCTTTCGACCCGCTTGCCCTGAAACGTGAGGGCCACACGTGCGCCCTCGGCGTCGAGACGCCGCGCAATCGCCCACGCGATGCTGCGCTTGTTGGCGACGCCCACCACGAGCGCCCGCTTTCCGTCCACCAGTCCGCTCACGAGTTCCTCCGGGTGCTTGATCATGCGACTGCGCCACGCTACCCGAGCGCGCCCGTAATGGCCGATCGCCGATAGGCTGGGGGCCTCGTGCGATCCCGTCCACGCGCCCGCGCGCTCATCATTGCCCTTCTGGCGATACTCATCGGATCCACGCTCGCGTGGACCCCAGCCGCCATGGCGCATGCGGTGGTCGAGAAGATCGCGCCGGATGATCGCCAGCGGATCGATCGATCGCTTGCCGATGTGCAGATCACCTTCTCGGAGGCCATCCAGTTGCTCTCGCCCACCGACGCCTCGGTGGTGACGGCCACCGGTGAATCGGTGGTGCGTGGCTCCGCGCAGGTGCCAGCGGGCAACTCGCATCTGCTCATCATCCCGCTCACGCGCAGCCTGCCTGCCGCCACCTACACCACGCGGTGGCGCGTGGTGTCAGCCGACGGCCACATCGTGGGTGGGGCGGCCGTGTTCGCCGTGGGCGACGTTCCCATCGGCGCGCCATACCTCGGGGGCGCCGGCGGTGCGAGCGGGCCCGCAGAGACGTCAGTCTGGGCCATGAGTGCACGGTGGATCGAGCTGGTGGGTATCGGCGGCCTCGTAGCCCTGATGCTGTTCCGCCTGCTGATCTGGCGCGCGGCATGGCGCCCCCCACCCCGCATTGGACGCGCATCGCAGGATGCCGTGCTCGCGTGGTCACGCGACTCGTGGTGGATCGGGTTCGGCGCACTGGCGTTCGTGTCGCTGCTGGGTGAGGCGTACGTACTGGTGGTGAAAACCGCGAGTGCGCTCGGCATCAGCGTGTGGGGCGCGCTCGGTGACCCCGCAGGAGTGGTACGCGTGCTGGCCGACACGCGGTTTGGCGATCTGCTGCAAATCCGCACTCTGGCGCTATTCGTGCTGTTTGCGCTTGGCGTGTGGCGTTTCCTCGTCGAATACCGCAGTGGTGAGGCCCCGCCGCAGGACGATGCCGATGGCGGCCTGTGGCCGGGAATCGTCATGCTCGCCGCGTCGCTGGTGGCACTGGGATCCATCTCTGCTCAGGGCCACGCATCGGTGACCTCGCTGCCAACTCTGCAGGTACCCGTTGATGCCCTGCACGCCGCCTGCGCCGCCGGGTGGGTGGGTGGCCTGATCATCATCACCATCTGGGTTGTCCGGCTGCCAAAGGTGGCAGGCGCTGACGGCCGCGCGATGGGGGGCATTCTGCTGGTCCGGTTCTCGGCACTCGCCCTCATTGCCGTGGGGCTCGTCGTGCTCTCTGGCGCGGTACGCGCATTCGGCCAGATGAGCAGCCCCGCCGACCTGTGGCGCACCTCGTATGGCTGGACGATCCTCGTGAAGATCGGGCTGCTGGCCATCGCGGGCGTTCTGGCACTCCGGTCGCGGCACATCGTGTCGGCACTTCGCCGGGCGGGGACGCCCAATACCGCGACGCTCGCGATCGTGCGCAGAAATGCCTGGATCGAAATCGGTGTGACGCTCACCATCGTCGTGGCGTCATCACTGCTGGTGGCACAGGTGCCACCGCTCGGATGAGCCACGGCGCCCACCAAGTGCTGGTGCTTATGCGCCACGGCGTGGCTGAGGACATCGATTCCCGCCCCACCGATGACGAGCGCGAACTCACCACTGCCGGCCGTGCTGATGCCGACCTCGCAGCCCAAGGCCTTGTGGCGCTCGGCATACGGCCGGACGTCGTGGTGTCGAGCCCGCTCATCCGCTGCCACCAGACAGCCGAGATGGTGGCCCGGGCCGCGGGGTGCCCGCTGCACGACGACCGGCGGCTGGCCCCGGGCATGACCACCGACGACCTGCTCGATCTGGTGATCGACTTACCGGATGCTCACGTGATTGTGGCGTGCTCGCACCAGCCGGGGCTCACGTATGCGCTGTCCGAAATCACCGGATGTGGCGAGATCGGGTTTCACCGACCGCAGGCGGCGGTGATCTCGTTGACATCGCCACGGCCAGGTGGCGGATCGCTCGTGGCCCTGCTTCCCCCGCGCGTGCTGCGTGCGGCGGCACAGGAGTCAGGCTCGGGCCGCTAAACCACTGCGACGGTGTTGAGCGCGCGCGCCAGGAGGGCGGCCGGCTCGCCGTCAACGACGGTGAGGCCCAGCTCCTCAATCTTCACCAGCAACAGGCGACGCGCCTCGCGGCGCTGCATGTGCAGTGCCTCCCAGCCCGCAGCCTCGGCGTCCTTACCGTTCTGCTTTGCGAGATCGTGCAGCGTGCGCGATACGTGCTCGAGCGGGGTCGGCGCCACAAGGCGATCATGGGCGTCAACCAGCAGGATGGCGCGCATCCACGATGTGTCACCCGACTCGCGGGCCTGACGCGACCACTCGGGCGGCATCAGGTCTTCAAGGGCACCGATAATCCCGGTCCAGATCTGGGTGTTGGGGGCGTCGCTCATACGGTGCGCATGCGATGGCGCGCCCCGCCGGGCCATATGGGCCGGGCGGGGCGAAGTGCCATCTAGCGTGCCGATACCTCGACGTAGTCGCGCTCGCCGGAACCGATGTAGACCTGGCGTGGGCGGGAGATCTTCTGATCCTTGTCCTGAATCATCTCAAGCCACTGCGCAACCCAACCCGGGGCGCGACCGATGGCAAAC
>SXGT01240971.1_pt1 | contig 20643 bp, 22 predicted proteins | sample 3176221 | NCBI WGS metagenome assembly SXGT01 (sample SAMN11356862, study PRJNA531348) | freshwater metagenome | isolation source: freshwater sample F1-120 | place: China: Fuxian Lake, Yuxi | collected 2017-12-25
GTCAGCGATGGCGACACCCTCGTGATTGAAGACGACACCGGCACACACCACAAAATTCGCCTCCTCGGGATCGATGCCCCAGAACAAGCACAGGCCTACGGCCCTGCCGCCACCGAGTTTTTGCGTAGCCGCGCACTCGGTGCCCCGGCTATCGTGCACTGGCAAATCCGCGACCGTTATCAACGACAGGTCGGGCAAGTCTTCGTCCACACGGAAGATATGGGTCTTAGCCTGATTCGCGCTGGCCTGGCCTGGCATTACCGTGCCTACGCCAAAGATCAGACGACAGACGATCGTGACACCTATGCGGCAGCGGAACGGGCCGCCCGCGCCGAAGGCCAAGGGCTTTGGGCGGAGGTCGAAGCTATGCCGCCGTGGGACTGGCGGCAGATGTTACGCTCCCGACCGCGCCCGCAAAGCCATTCTGCCGCCACGCCTCAAACACCGTCACCGCCGCCGCATTGGATAGATTAAGGCTGCGCTGATTCGCCTGCATCGGCAACCGCAGCCGCTGCTGCGGTAAAAACTCGGCCAGAATTTCGGCTGGCAAACCCCGCGTCTCCGGCCCAAAGACAAAGATATCGCCCAGTCGGAAAGTCATCTCAAAACACGATGCGCTCCCGCGCGTCGTCATCGCAAACCAACGCCGCCCAACCGGCCCTCCATCGAAGTACGCCCGAACCGCCGCCCAGTTGTCATGCACTCGAACCTGCGCATACTCATGGTAGTCCAACCCCGCACGGCGCAAGGCCTTATCCTCCAATGCAAAGCCCAGCGGCTGTACCAAATGCAGGCCACACCCCGTGTTGGCGGCGAGACGAATGATGTTTCCGGTATTGGGCGGGATCTCGGGCTGATACAAGACAATTTCAAACATGGCACGAGGATACCCTGATTGCTACACTACCGCCCATGATTCCCCATCTCACCACCGCACTAACCGGCCCTCTGCTCGACCTCGAACGCCATGTGCTCAATGCACAAACCGAAATCGAGCACTGGTTCCGCCACCAGTGGAAATTACACCCCGCACCGTTCTATTCCTCAGTGGACCTGCGTAACGGCGGCTTCAAGGTCGCCCCAATCGATACCAACCTATTCCCCGGTGGTTTTAACAACCTCAACCCCAGCTTCCTGCCGCTGGCCGTACAAGCCGCACAAATCGCGGTAGAAAAGCTGTGCAACTCAGCGCAGCGCCTGTTACTGATCCCCGAAAACCACACTCGCAACGGACATTACCTGCAAAATGTCGCGGCACTGGCCAATATTCTGACCAAAACAGGTCTCACGGTGCGTATCGGTAGCCTGATCCCTAACCTGACAGAACCGCTTGAACTAGCCCTGCCAAACGGCGGGGCATTGCGCCTGGAACCCATCCAACGCGTAGGCAATCGCCTGTGTCTGACCGACTTCGACCCTTGCGCCATCCTACTCAACAACGACCTTTCGGCGGGCGTGCCCGACCTTCTGTGTGGGCTCGAACAAACACTGCTGCCACCACTGCATGCGGGATGGGCGACACGCCGCAAATCACAACATTTCCGCGCCTACGCGCATCTAGCCAAAGAACTCGCTACCCTGATTGATGTCGACCCCTGGCTAATCGACCCCTATTTTTCCTACTGCGGCGCCGTCGATTTTCACAGCCAAAGCGGCATGGACTGCCTCGCCACCAGCATTGAAACCGTATTGGCCGAAACCCGCGTCAAATACGCCCAATACGGCATCCAGCGTGACCCCTATGTCGTAGTCAAGGCCGATGCCGGCACCTATGGCATGGGCATCATGACCGTCAAATCACCAGAAGAAGCCATCGAACTCAACCGACGCCAGCGCAACAAGATGGCCGTCATCAAAGAAGGTCTGGCCGTCGATCAGGTTCTGGTTCAAGAAGGCGTTCCGACCTACGAGGGCATCAACGGCGCCACCGCCGAACCCGTGATCTATATGCTCGACCATTTCGTCATCGGTGGTTTCTACCGCGTCCACACCCAACGCGGTGAAGATCAAAACCTCAACGCCCCCGGCATGCACTTCGTACCACTCGCGTTTGAAGAAGCCTGCTCGCTCCCCGACGGCTCGGCCCAACCGGACGCCACAGTCAACCGTTTTTACACCTACAGCGTACTCGCCCGATTGGCCACCCTCGCCGCCAGCCTGGAACTGGAAGCACACAAACCCTGAAAAAACGCCTTTTTCACGATGGGTGGCGCAACCGGATTGACGAACTAACCCATCCCTAGAACTTCTCGTCCCAGTGAAAGTGATGAATGACACGATGCAGGATTGGCGTAAACACCAAGGCCGCAGTGACGATGAAAACCAGACCCGCATAGAGGGCATAGATGCCGGCAAAAAGCTTCCCGCCCTCTGTCTGTGGCAGATTAACTGGACCCATGCCGCCCAGGAGCATGGCTGAGTTTAGAAATGCGTCCATCCAAGAAAGACGCTCAAGCTGAACATAACCGACCATACCAGCGCCCAACGACACTAGAAGCAGGCAGATTGCCAACCCAAGATGAACGCCCAGTCGCCGAGCGAAGCTTGCGCGAGGTATGGGCGGCTGACTTTTAGACTCGTACATGGCGCGACAGAAATGTTGAGGTAATTCCCCCAGTTTCAGAGGGTTCAAAAGTAGAGCTATGCGGCCATGGCCAGCCGCTGGGTAATCCGCCCATTTTTAGCAACGGCGTGTTCAAGGAAGATTACCGCTGTTTCGGAATGATGCCACCCAAAGCCATGTAGGGCGGAAGTGATTGTAGTCGTGTATCCATCGGGTGGCGAACAGCCTGAATGGATTTCACATAAAGCCATTATCGTGGTCTGACCCCAATTATTCACCAATTATTCATGTCTCCACCCTGCTGGCCGGGTGCGATGAGGACTGGATGACCGGCAAGATCTATCTCAACTTGAAAGACTGATTTCATCCCAATAGAATCGTCTGCGAGCTTTTACAGAAAAGAAGTTGCACAACCCAACTTTCTATGACAGAGTCAATTTCGTGATCAACATCAGGGGGCTTATTATGAATAAAACCGCATGGATAATCGGCGCTACTACCGTTACCACAATTGCAGCCGGTTGCGCGTCGATGAGCCCCGGCCCGGCCGTCGACTGGAACAAGGTGCCAGCCACCAAGGTGACTTTGTTCTATCCGGGCCAGTCTTCCTACCAGTGGTTACGCAGCGAGGCACATGCAGGCGCCGCAAAGGAAACCGCGCGTGGCGATGCCTGCACCTCCTGCCACGACGATCCCAAGGAAGAGCAGCGCCAGGGCGCCAAGATTCTCAATGGCAAGCATCCGCTTGAGCCGCAAGCGGCCGCGCTCAAGGGTAAGAATGGTCACATCGACATGACGGTGCAAGCCGCCTACGACGACAAGAATGCTTATCTGCGCTTCCAGTACAAGACCAACAATCCGAACCATCCCGGCAACGACTATCCCGGCTATCGTTTCGATGGCAAGGAATGGAAAGCCTTCGGCGCCATGCGTCTTGACAAGAACGTAGTGGCCGGCAAGACCCCGGCGGTTTATGAGAACCGCTTGAACATCATGCTCGATGACGGCAAGGTACCCGGTTTCGCCAATCAGGGATGCTGGCTGACTTGCCACGATGGCGAGCGTGAAATGCAGAAAGAGGGGACGAAGGAAGAGGTGCAGGCCAATGAGCTGATGAAGGCCCTCAAGAAGTCCGATGTGCGCAAATATCTTCCTGCCAGCCGCACCGATGTGAATGATTGGCGTAGCGGCAAGTCGCTCGATGAGATTGCGAAGATCAAGGCCAGCGGCGGGTTCGTCGATCTGATGCAGTGGCGCGCCCATCGCAGCGACAAGGCCGGTGGTGCAGACGATGGCTATGTGCTCGAGTATCGCAACTTCGACAAGGGATCGAACCATTTTGCCTCGAACATGGACAGCAAGACCAAGCAGCCGAAGTTCATGTTTGATCCAGCCAAGTTTGGCGGCAAGGCTTTTGCGGCAAACGATTACGGCAGCAAGAAAGAGCTGATCCTGATCAAGGGCGTCAACGCCGTGCCGTTTGACCCGAATGCCGGTTGGAAGGAGGGCGACATCCTGCCGCAGTATGTGTTGAGCGCCGAGGATGCCAAGGGGTCCGCCGCCGACAACAAGGCTTTCAGCACATGGAAGGACGGTCTGCAAACGGTCGTGTTCGTCCGTCCGCTCGGCTTGGTCAATGACGATGACAAAACGATCAAGGTCGGCAATGTCTATAACGTTGGCTTCGCCGTGCATGACGACAAGATGACCGGTCGCGGCCACCACGTGTCCTATACCAAGACGTTGGGCATTGGTACCAAAGCCGATATCCAGGCAGTCAAACTGAACTGATTACCCGAAGGTCCGACATGTACCGCCCGGCGAATGCCGGGCGGTACTTCGTTGAGTCGGGCCGCCTGGGTTTCGCCGCTCACACAACTCACATGGAGAAAACAAAATGATGCCTCGTGCCCTCATCACCGTTGCAGCCGTCGCCGGCCTGGGTCTGTCCGTCCCCGCATTCGCGGTTGATGCCGAAGAGATTTTCAAGGAAAACGATTGCCACAAGTGTCACCATGCCACCAAGGCCAAGAAAGGCCCCTCGCTGGCAAAAATATCGGCGAAGTACAAAGAGAAGAAGCTCAACGAGAAGGAAGCCCTCAAGCACATGACGAAGGGCGGCAAAGTCAAGCTTGACGATGGCACCGAAGAGGATCACAAGGTCATCGATACCAAGGATGTTGCGGTGCAAACCGCCGTCGCCAAATGGATGCTCACCCGCTGAAAGACTGACGCATGACGCAAGCACCGAGGCGCTCCTCCCTGACGGTTGCGGGGATGTTCGTTGTACTGTTCGTCCTGCTGGGCATGGCCCCGGCCCAGGCCCGGATGCCTGCTTCGTCGCTCGACAATACGAGGTGCCTCGGTTGTCATGACAGCAAGAAGTCGAAGATTGACGTATCCGGTAAGGATGGGGAGAGGAGGGCGCTCAGTCATGTTGATCTGCGCAAGTTTGGCAAAGGCGTCCATGCCGAGATGCAATGCGTGGCCTGCCACACCAACATCACGGACAACCAGGCCCGACACCAAAAGAACCCGGCGGTAAAGCCGCCCGATTGCGTCAGTTGCCATGAAAGCCTCTGGGAAGCCGTCAAACAGCAAGGCAAGGCGCAGGAAAAAGAACGTCTTGGGGTGGTCGTCAAGAACATCGAGGACTACAAGCGTTCTTTCCACGCCCGACCCGATGAAGATAACCCGGACAAAGCCAAGGCAAGCTGCGAGGAGTGCCATGGCTCGCATGACTTCAATGTGCCACCCAAGGGAACCGGGCGCCGTACCGCCTGGCACAAGGAAATTCCCGATACCTGCGGCGCGAAATGCCACGAGGACCAGTTGGAATCCTATGCTGCCTCTGTCCACGGCGAGGAAGTACTCGACAAGAACAACATGAAAGGGGCGGTGTGCACCGATTGCCATTCCGCCCATCAGGTCATCAATACATCCTCCGAAAAATTCAAGCTTGGCAATGTCAACACCTGCGGCGATTGCCACAAGGAAGCACTGAAGAGTTATTCCGACACCTATCACGGCCAGGTCAATCGCCTGGGCGGGGCTTACACGGCCAAGTGTGCCGACTGCCACGATAGTCACGGGATTCGTGCCGCCGATGATCCGAAATCGAAGGTTCATCCGAAGAACCGCATGAAGACCTGCACGAAATGCCACAGCGACAAGAAGCCGGGCATGCACGATGCGACGCCTGGGTTTGCCTCGTTTGGTCCGCACGCCAATACTCATGATCTCAAGAAGTACCCCGAGATGTACATCGCCTCGAAGTTCATGATCGCCTTGCTGATTGGTGTCTTCGCCTTCTTCTGGCTGCATTCCGCGCTCTGGTATTACCGCGAATGGCAGGATCGCAAGGCCAGCAAGCCGCACCATCGCGTCGATACCAAGGGCCTGCAACTGGACGAGAAGCAGCAGCACTTCCGGCGCTTCCACGCGGGTTGGCGGATCATGCACCTGCTCTTCGCGCTGGTGACCATGACGCTGGTGCTGAGCGGCACGACCGCCCTGTTCGCGCAAAGTTTCTGGGCTCCCACCGCTGCTACCCTGCTGGGTGGGCCGAAGATGCTGGGCCTGATCCATCGCATTGCGGCTGCGCTGTTCATCGCCATCTTCATGATCCACTTTGTCTATGTGATGCAGAAACTCCTGCGCAGCAAGACCTTCCGCTGGTTCGGTCCGGATTCGCTGGTCCCCAACTGGAAGGATTTGGCGGATTGCGTCGGCATGTTCAAATGGTTCTTCGGCAAGGGGCCGAAGCCGATGTTCGAGCGTTGGGCCTACTACGAGAAGTTTGACTACTGGGCAGTATTCTGGGGCGTGAATGTGATCGGCTGGAGTGGCTTGATGCTGGCTTTCCCACATATCACCGCGCAATACCTACCGGGATGGGTGTTCAATGTCGGTACGCTGGTGCATGGCGAAGAAGCCTTCCTGGCGGCTGTGTTCCTCTTTACGGTGCACTTTTTCAACAACCATTTCCGTCCCGACAAGCTGCCGCCACCGGATGTGGTGATGTTCACGGGCTCGCAGTCGCTGGGAGAATTCCGCCACGATCACCCCGCGCATTACCAGCGCATGGTCGATTCGGGCGAACTGCAGAAGTATCTGGTGGATGCCCCTTCGCCGCAGATGCGCAAGGGATCGGTGATCCTCGGCCTGACACTGATTGCCATCGGTCTGGTTCTGCTCGTGCTGGTGATTACCGGCTTCCTCGACGGATGACGCGGCAGGGTAATCCGCCCATTTTTAGCAACGGCGTGTTCAAGGAACATTACCGCTGTTTCGGAATGATGCCACCCAAAGCCATGTAGGGCGGAAGTGATTGTAGTCGTGTATCCATCGGGTGGCGAACAGCCTGAATGGATTTCACATAAAGCCATTATCGTGGTCTGACCCCAATTATTCGCCTCCGCTCCACGCTGTCGATCCGACTTGACCAGCGTCCCGAGAGCCATGTCCTTTCGGCGGGCCACCTCCTCGTTGCCGCACGAACTCAAACTTTCACGCTCAGGGCGGTGCTGCGAGCCGCGCCGGCGGCAGGCGCCATAGCCGCTCGGCGTTACCGTGAGCGACGGCATGCGCCACCTCCTCCGGTAGTTCCCTCAGCGCACCGCGCCACAGCCTGACTTGCTCGAGGTAAAAGTCCCCCCAGTGCTCGGCGAAGACGTTGTCGAAGTTCAGCACGAAGCGGTCAGGATACTGCAGGATGAGCTGTTTCCAAGGCGCGGCCAGCCTGTCGCCCTCAAACATGTTGATCCAAGGCTGTTGAGAGTGGGGCACGGTGATGGGGTTAGAGTGCGAGACCATGAAGTAAAGATTGGGATGAGTGGCGATCAGCCGCCGCGCCTCCTCAGCCGGAAGCTGGCCCATATGGATCAGCACGAACGGATGCTCGCGGTGCGCGGAGAGGGCCGCCTGTAACTCGGCCATGAGCCGCGGTCGCGCCTCTCTAGCAGCGGCAAACTCGTAGTGGGCGATGAACGGCCAGCCGCGGTCAATTGTGGCCCTGAGCGCCGCCTGCGCCTGGTCGGCCTTGAGGGACACAACCCATTCGGGCGCCTTGCTCCCCTTTTGGGCGTGCCACAGAATCACCTCGGCCATGGCGTGGAACTCTGGAATGGCGAGTTGCTTCTGCAGATCCCGGTAATACTTCGCCTCGTTCTGAGCGTAAGGCCAGCCCTTGGTGCGCACGGCAGCGGTAATGCGGTCGGGGTGGCGGGCAGCGAAGGAAGCCATTTCTTCCGGTGTGACGCGCCCGCGCGCCGAGAGGATCGTCCGCACCACGCCGGCGCGGTTCATCAGTTCGATGACGTTGGTCAGGTTGACCTCGTGGTCAACCTGACTGTGGGCATCGATGATCGGGATGTCGACGGCTCGAACCCCTGGCGCCGCCGCCAGGGCGAAGAGAAGGGAGACGACAATCGGTAGAGTTCGGCCAGGCAACGGAAACCTCCTCGGAGTCGCCCACAAACGACCCCTGGAACGGCGGATGAGCCAGCTCATGCGAATTCCTCGCCGAAGAGCAGTGACCATGCGGTGCGGTACGCTATCTGGTGCTGCGTATCACTCGGGAGGCGCCTCAGGAAGTTCCTGTGGTTCTCGTTGTATTCGATGATCCGATCCATGCGGTCTCCCCCCAAGTCCAACGCCGACAGAAGCCGCTTCGAATGTGCAACGACGAGGTCGCGCCATTCGCCCCTGAGGCTGCCATCGTCTGCCCACACGCGTGCATGCCGCTGATTGCTTGGAGGATATATCGAGTGAGCACCCCCAAATGCGGTATCAAAATAGAGATTTGGAAACCGGTTGATAAGTCCATCGAGGTATGCGGGCGTATACCAGGAAGCACGTTCGATGTAGCGAATCTGGGCCAGGTGACACCAGATCACTCTGGCCTTCGGATACTGCGCCAGCATCTTTTCGAGCGGACCCAGCAGTTCATTCTCCACCTCATAATGAATCTGAAAGGGCAAGCCCGTCTTTTCGCTCAGGCTGAACACGCGATGTCCTGTGGGGCCGTCGATCGGGACGTAGACATCGCGGTCCATTTCACCGCGCTTGGCTTGCCTGGGCGAGGGGTAGTGCCGGAACTCAAATTCGCCGAAAAGGATGATCTTCTTCTCGCGAGCGGCAGCTTCCTGGGCATCTAGGAACTCGTCTGGAGCCTCGGTCAATAGCGGTGGCTGCCCGCCGTTTCCCACGGGAATGAACCGGTCCGGATAACTGGTGAGCAGCTTCTTCGACAGATTGTCGAAACGAACGCCCTTCTTGAACTGGTTCTCCCCGATATCCGCCGAGAGTGCCATGAGGCCAATGTTGAGCTGGTCCATACTTTTCGCAACGAAATCGATGTCCAGATGACCGGAACGACACGAACTCTCTATGTCGACATACGGTAACGCACCGGCCGCCAGAATTTTCTTCAGGCGCTGCGCATATCCTGCCTTTAGTTGCAACAAATCGGGGATATCTTGACCTCTCGCAATGCTTGGCAAACAAGCAACAAAGGGAAGCCCAGACAACGTCTTAATAAAACGGCGTCTTGTAATCATATCAACCTCCTCACGCCCAGTCGTTACATACGGGCTAACGTGGAGTTCAGGCGACTTGCGCGGCTTTATGCGCAAGGTCACCTGGAACGCCGGGTGGACATAATGGTATTACCGCGGCACACAGGAATATGGCCATATGAGCTTGCTTCCAGGGGGGATGGTTACACCATTGTGTACTTGAATCGGAATGCTTACCTTTTTTTCGTCTTCCTTAAGTGCAACAACGACATCCGAGTCATAAGGCGGGGCGTTGCGGTAAAAAGTCACTGGGTCCATCCAGCGCGCACGAATTGGAACGAGGTGACCACCATGATTCTGTAGGACAACATAGTCAGGGCTATCGCTGTACATAATCGAGAAGTGGATCGCATCCCTGCGCGTTTTGCCACGTCCAAAACTCAAACCTCCTGCCTTGGCCCGTGCCTCCTGCCCAGATATACCCGTGTTGCTTGTCAGGCCAACCATGTCACCACGCTTGACGTGACCACCGATCTGAAGTGGCGGAAGTTCCTTCAGGTGGGCGTACTCTGAGTAAACCCAAAATGGCTTGCCAGTCTGTTCAGGCGCATGCCGCAAAAAAATCCTCACACCAACGGCTGTCTCATGGTTGTCGAACATTGCCACGACTTCCCCATCTGCGACGGCAAGTATTGGGGTGTTGCGCGGCGCAGGAATATCAATGCCCCCATGCAAGGCAGGGCGAGCTCGCTGAGTGCTGTAATCAATAGCCCAGCCTTCGTCTATGTTGCGGCAATCAAAGTTAGCGGGAAAAACTGGTTCGCTGCCGGTGATACGCATACCAAGCTCGGCGGCATCTTTTGGGTCGCATTGCATACAGCGAACAACCCCGCGCCATGTCTTCTCGTCGAGTGCGCTTCTATCAACCTGCCCGGCATTTGCAGAGGTTGAAATCAAAGCAGAAAAAAGTAGTAGGAATAGCGGGACAGGTCTAGGCATACCTTGCTCCAAATATTGTCCAACGTCCAAGCTCAGGGGCGATGCGCGGCCTTATCGCGCAGCGTCCGGTGGACCGCAGGGTTCGGCCACACCGTCGGCATAGACTACTCAGGCAGCCAGCAGTTGACACCGAGAAATGCGCGCGAGTGTCTCGCCCATGATTTCGCGAGCAACCGCCGTATCGTAGTTGGCCTGTCCTCGAAGCCACCACCCGTCACTAAGTCCGAAGTATCGACACAGCCGCAGGTCGGTGTCTGCCGTAATGGCGCGCTTACCCGCAACGATGTCCCCGATTCTTTGAGGGGGAACACCAATGTCCTTAGCCAAGCGGTACTTCGTCAGGCCAAGTGGCTTCAAAAACTCCTCATCCAACATTTCGCCGGGAGAAACGGGGGGGACGGTGCGCATGATCAAACTCCTTCAGTGGTAATCCACAATCTCAACATCCTTCGGGCCCTCTGCGGTCCAAACGAAGCACACGCGCCACCGATCATTGATGCGAATGCTGTACCGCCCCTTGCGATTTCCCTTCAAAGCCTCCAGTTGATTGCCGGGTGGTACGCGCAGATCATCCAAGACCGCAGACCAGTCGAGCTGTTCAAGCTTGCGTAGCGCAGGTCGCTCAACACTCACCCAGCGACGAACGCGCTTCCCGAGGAAGAGCGCCTGCGTATCCTTACACTTGAAGCTCTTAATCGCCATTAAGAAAGATTAACGCGCGGCGTACATAACATCAAGCGTTAATGTTGTCCGGGCGCAGGGCGCTACGGCAAGGCCATTTCGTGGGGCCGAACATTTGAGTTAAAGGGCGCGCCGCTTTTGACGCGTCCCGCTTGAACGAGAGGTTAGACCTGGCGCGATTTCTACAAGGCGTCCTGACACAAATTTGTGAAGCACGCTGGCGATTAGGGTCTGGTATGGCATCCCTTCTTCAAGTGCGCGAGCTTGAATATCCATCAAGTCAGGGGTGGAAAGGCGGATGTTAATCCGTTTTTCCTTAAGAAAAGTAGCAGTAGCCGCCGCTTTGAACTTTGCCAACTCGGTTTTTGAAGGTGAGGTGAACTTGAGTTCGCCCTTTTCATAGGCGGCTAAAATATCTTCCTCAAACGCATCAAGTTTTTTCATTTGGGTTGCTCCTCAGCAAGTAGTCTCTGGCGGCCTTTCTGCTCGGAATTACCGTCTTCAAGAAGTAATACTCTGACTCTTCAACATATGGCACCAGGTAAACATAGCCATCAAATGCCACGACAAGAACAGATTGGTTTGGATATTTCCCCGTGTTCGAGTGACGCAATTCATCCAGCAAACCATCTGCCTCGATAGCAAGGGCTATAACCTCAAACGAAATGCCGCGCTCAATTTTAAGAGCCTCATTTTTGTCGTGGTTCCAGCGAAAGGGTTTCATGTTTTAATTTTAGTTTGACGTGTGCCTATTGTCACCTTTTTTGGAGTGCCTAACGTTTGAAGTCCCCGGCCTGCGCGGCTTTATTGCGCAGCGTCCGTGTTAACTGCCGAGTTAGGAAAATTGGGGTCTGACCCCGATTTTCTCGCTCATAGCGGAGAGAACTGAATGTAGTCGCAGGACACCTGGCGGTCATTCGACCGCCAGTCGTAGGTGTAGGCGGCTTCGTCCAGCCCACTGCATTTGGCGCCAGGAAGGAGCTCGGCTGTCGGATTTGTGATTGCTTTTCGGGCGACGTACTTCCAGTTCGTATACTTCCTTCCACCGATAGTCGTCTCTTCTGGCTCGAAGCGTGACAGCTGGACAATCCCGCACGGACCTTCCGGGGTACTCTGCGTCACCCACACAGGCCGCCCTCCCGGCTCCGAGAGCAAGCGAAATGTCTGTTTGTACGAATGGGAGCTGACGTTGCACGTTCGGCGGTCTCTGTCATGGACGACACGCGCTATCGCCACGAAGTTCTCTGCGGTCGGTTTCTCGCAGTAGGCCACAAACGCGTTCGTGATCCGCAACATGTCGGTCTTTTCCAACGGAGATAGCGATGAAATCGCCTCCGGTTTGGGAGCCACCTTCTTCCCTTGGAAAACAGCTGCCATGTCGCGGTACGTCGTGCACTCCTGGGCGGAAAAAGGTTTCTCGGACCCGAACTGCTTTCGCGCTTGTTCAATTGCGTCGGGAAGTTGCGCATAGGTCGCCTTTGCCCGAACTGCCGTTTGGACGAATTCGCAGGTGATCTGGGCAGCGCGTGGGGGCTCGCAACGGTAGATCAGAGAGTGAATCTCCTGGGTGTTGTAAACGAGCCCAAGCGTCGGCGCCTCCTGTCCCAAGGCGGCAGAGGACACGGTCGCGCTAATGACGATCGCTGCTCCTCTCGACAATGCGTTCGACATGAGAGACCTCATTGAGCTGGCTAAATTGGACTGCACGCCCCGTGCAGTGTAATCTTCAGACTTGCAATATAACATCTCTTTCTCCAATGCCTCCAGATCCCATCCAACTCCATGCGCCGCGCTTGCTGGATCAAATGCGCGATGCGTTGCGTGTCCGGCATTACAGTTTGCGTACGGAACAAGCGTACACCCATTGGACAAAACGATACATCCTTTTTCATAACAAGCGGCACCCCCGCGAGATGGGGGCTGCCGAGGTGGCGGGTTTTTTGACCTGGCTTGCGGTTGAGGGTCAGGTTTCGGCCTCGACGCAGGGTCAGGCACTGGCGGCTTTGCTGTTTTTATACAAGCAGGTGCTGGGGGTGGATTTGCCGTGGCTGGATGAGGTGGTGCGGGCAAAGCGTCCGCAGCGCCTGCCAACCGTGCTGACGCCAGAGGAGGTGAGGGCACTGTTGGCGCAGATGGATGGCGTCCACACCTTGATGGCAAGATTGTTATACGGCACCGGAATGCGCTTAATGGAGTGTCTGCGTTTGCGGGTGAAGGATGTGGATCTGGCCCGCCGCGAGGTGACGATCCGCGAAGGGAAGGGCGATAAGGATAGGCGCACAGTGTTGCCGGGGTCGCTGTTGCCGGAACTGGAAAACCACCTGGCACAGGTCAGATTACAATGGCAAAGGGATCGTGATGCGGCTCTGGCCGGGGTGCAGTTGCCGGATGCGCTGGAGCGAAAGAAACCAGAGGAGGGGAAGACGCTGGCCTGGTTCTGGCTGTTTCCCGGTCGGGAGCTTTCCACCGATCCGCGCTCCGGGGTGGCTAGGCGGCATCATGCGCATCCCCAGGGGATTCAACGGGCCATCAAGCGGGCGGTGTTGGCGGCGGGGATTGCGAAGCCGGCCAGTACGCATACCCTGCGCCATTCGTTCGCAACGCATTTGCTGGAGTCCGGGCAGGATATCCGTACGGTACAGGAACTGCTGGGGCATTCGGATGTGAAAACAACCATGATTTATACACATGTACTCAATCGCGGACCGATGGGGGTGGTTAGCCCGTTGGATCGGTTGCCGCGCGCCGCTATCGGAGGCCTAGCTTGAATATCCTTTTTGTCGCCGATCCCTTGGCAAGCTTCAAGATTTATAAAGACTCAACCTTTGCGATGATGACAGAGGCTGCCGCACGCGGACACGCGCTGTGGGCGTGCGGGCCGGGCGACCTGAGTTGGACGCAACGCGGTGGCGTAGTAGCGCAGTGTCATCAGATAACGCTAACCGGAGACCCTTCAGGTTGGTTTAACGCTGACGCTCAAAGCGGGCGCTCACTTTCGTCGTTTGATGCTGTGTTGATGCGAAAGGATCCGCCGTTTGACACAGCGTACCTGCATTGCACCTATCTGCTTGAACTGGCCAAGCGTGAGGGCGCCCGGGTCTTTAACCGGCCGCAGGCCTTGCGCGATTTTAACGAGAAGCTGGCCATTGCCCGTTTTGCCGAATTCACCGCGCCCAGTTTGGTGGCTAGCGACTCGGACCAGATTCGGGCCTTTCTGGCTGAGCAGGGCGATATTGTGGTCAAGCCGCTCGATGCGATGGGTGGCGCTTCGGTGTTCCGCCTGCGCCCGGAGGATGCCAATATCGGGGCTATTCTGGAGGTCATCACGGACTACGGACGACGCACGGTGATGGCGCAGCGTTATTTGCCGGAAATCGCGGACGGCGACAAACGCATTCTGCTCATTGACGGCGAGCCAGTGCCGTTTTGTCTGGCGCGCATTCCGGCGGCGGGCGAGACGCGCGGCAATCTGGCCGCAGGCGGTAGGGGTGTGGCGCGGCCGCTTTCCGAACGCGACTTGGAAATCGCCCTCGCACTGGGCCCTCAACTGGCAGCGGCGGGCTTGTTGTTGGTGGGCCTGGATGTGATTGGCGATTGCCTGACGGAGGTGAATGTCACCAGCCCGACCTGTTTTGTCGAAATTACGGCGCAAACCGGATTCGATGTGGCCGCCATGTTCATCGACGCACTTGAGCGCCAATGTCGCTGATTCATCGCGCCATCGGGCTGGCGCTGGCGGGCGCCCTCGTGGTCCTGACGGGCTGCAATCGGCCGGAGCCCGTACAACGGCAACAGTCCTTCGTCTTTGGCACCTTGGTCGAGGTGACGGTGTACGGCGAGGAAACGACTGTGGTTCAGCAATCCTTACAAACCGTCTTGGGTGAGTTTGACCGATTGCATCGCGCTTGGCATCCGTGGGAACCGGGGGCGATGGAAACGATTAACACGGCCCTGGCCATGGGTCGCCGTGTACCGATTGATGCCGAGCTCGCCGCCCGTATCGAGGATGCGCGCAAGATCGCCATCGCCTCTGACCATTTATTCAACCCGGCCATCGGTAACCTGGTTCGCCTCTGGGGGTTTCATAATGATGCCTTTACGCCCCGCTTGCCGGAGGCTGGCGAACAGGCCCGGCTCACGCGTGCCCAACCACGCTTGACCGATCTCGTCATCAAAGACGGGAAAATTCACAGCACCAACCCCGCGGTGCGTATTGATCTTGGCGGTTATGCCAAGGGCTATGCGCTCGACCTGGCCGCCCAGCGGCTGCGCGAGGCGGGTATCCGCAACGCCCTCATTAATATCGGTGGAAATGTAATGGCCCTTGGTCGGCGCGGCGACCGCCCTTGGCACATTGCCATCCAACACCCGCGTCGCCCCGGCATCTTGGCCGAGCTCGACCTGCTCGATGGCGAGGCGGTTGGCACCTCGGGTGACTACCAGCGCTTTTTTGAACTTAAAGGCAAACGCTATTGCCATTTGCTGGACCCGCGTAGCGGGGGGCCCGTTGAACACACCCAGGCCATCACGGTCCTGACAGCAGGTGCCCACGCAGGCGTACGATCGGATGCGCTGTCCAAACCGTTATTTGTTGCCGGGCCCCATAACTGGCTCGCAATGGCGCAGAATACGGGCATTACGCACGCTTTGCGTGTCGATGCCCATGGTCATGTTACCGTGACATCTGCCTTGGCCGCACGACTCAAATTTGCGCCGGACATTCCGGCACCCACCTCTTTACCATGAACGCACCATGACCCAAGAAACACCCCCTCCGCGCAAGAAGATTACTGTAAAAGTAAACAAGGACGCGGCTTCAGAGCAAAGTCCTCATTCACCTATTCGCGGCCGTCATCTGCCAAATCGCCAACGCCCTGGGGCATCACCCACCCCGAAAGCCCTTCACGTAGCAAAAGTGACCCGTACCGAGGGCCGCGAAACGCCCACTATCGCGGTAAAACCCGCACCTCAGCGCGCCCCGGCCGAGGCCCCGCGTCGGCATGCCCGACCGACAGAAAGTGCCGCAACGCGACCAGCCTTCGAAGACACACGCCCCGCCCCCAAGCACCCGGCACGCCCCCGTGATTCCGCTTCTGCAAAACGAAAAAGTGAAGAAGAGAGCGGCCAACGCGAGAAGCAGTTACTAACATTCTTCGCGCCATGTCCGCGCGGCCTTGAGGCCGAACTCGCCCTCGAACTCGCTGAACTGGGCTGTGACCATGCCACCGCTGGGCGCGGTGGCGTCCACTTCGAGGCCCCCATGCCGCAAGCCTGGAAGGTCTGCCTGTGGAGCCGACTCGCCATACGCGTCCTCTGGCTCATCGACCACGGCACGTATCAGCACGAAGACGATCTGTACAACGCGGCTATCACGCTCCCGTGGCCGCGCTGGTTCACCCACGACAAGACCATTGTCGTCCACACCGTCGCGCACGAGTGCCCGCTAAAGAGCCTTAACTTTGTCACCCTGCGGATCAAAGACGGCATCTGCGACCGCTTCCGCGCTGATACCGGTGAGCGCCCCAGCATCAATACGCGTGAGCCCGATGTCCCCGTCCTCATCTACCTCGATCGCGACCGCTACACCCTTTATCTCGATCTGGTCGGCGTGCCGCTCAACCGACGCGGTTACCGCGTCCAGCCCTCTGCCGCACCGATTAACGAAAACCTCGCCGCCGGAATGTTGCGCCTGTCCGGCTGGGAACCCGGCACACCGTTGCTTGACCCAATGATGGGCGGTGGCACGATCCTGCTCGAAGCGGCAATGATGGCGCTCAACCAGGCCCCCGGCCTAAAACGCCATTTCGCCTTCGAAAACCTAACCGGTTTCCGAGAAGATCTGTGGGCGCGCATCGTTAATCAGGCCGAACGGGCCCGTAAGACGCCGACTGAACTGCCACTCTACGGCTTGGACATCAATCCGGACATGATCCGCGCCGCGCAAGCCAACTTCCGCGCCGCCAGCGTCGGCTGGTGCATTCGCGTCGCCCAGGGCGATGCCCTGCTGATGTCTCCACCGACCGAACACGGCATGATCGTCACCAACCCGCCGTATGGGGTACGGCTGGGCAATGCCTCAGTGGAGGCCGCCGAGGGCGGCGACGAGGATACCCAAAAGCGCCACATCGGCGTCACGGAAGATCTGACTCCGCTCTATACCGGCTTTGGCGATGCGCTAAAGAAACGCTTCCCGGGCTGGACGGCATGGATTATCTCCGGCGATCCAACCTTCGCCACCGGTATTGGCCTCAAGGCCGCGCAGCGTATCCCGCTCTATAACGGGGCGCTGGAGTGCCGCTTATTCCGCTATGAGGTCGTTGCCGGACAGCACCGCCGCAAAACCACGCCCCCTGCGGGCGCATAGGCGCCGCGCTCTACGCAATCTTTCAGGCGACCGTCAAGCGGCGCAAGGCCTCGTCGTATTTGGCGGCGGTCTGAGCGACGACCTCCGGTGGCAAGTCCGGCCCCGGGACCTTTTTGTTCCAGCCTGACTGGGTCAACCAATCGCGCACAAACTGCTTGTCAAAGCTGGGCGGGTTGCTGCCGACGGAATACTGATCTGCTGGCCAAAAACGCGATGAATCTGGCGTCAATGCCTCGTCGATCAGGGTCAGGGTTCCGTTCTCATCCAACCCAAATTCAAACTTGGTGTCCGCAATGATGATCCCGCGTGTGAGCGCATACTCTGCCGCTGCGCTATACAGCGCAATAGCTGCATCCCGTACGCGGGCGGCCATGTCGGCGCCCAACAGTCGCTCACACGCAGCAAAATCGATGTTTTCATCATGCTCGCCCACCGCCGCCTTGGTGGATGGCGTAAACAACGGCTGCGGCAATTTTTCGGCTTGCTGCAGCCCCGCCGGCAAGTCGATGCCACAGACCTGTCCGGTCTTTTGATAATCGGCCCAACCCGAACCGACCAGATAGCCGCGCACAATCGCCTCCACCGGCAAGGCCTTGAGGCGTTTGACCACGACAGAACGGCCACGCACCTGATCACGCTCATCCGCCGCCACGACCGATTCCGGATCATCTCCGGTCAGTTGATTGGGAAGGATTTTGCCCAGTTTGGCGAACCAGAAATTGGCCACCTCGGTCAGCACATGACCCTTGCCGGGGATCGGCGTGGGCAGAATGACATCAAAAGCAGACAGGCGATCGGTCGTCACCAGCAACATGCGGTGGGCATCGACGGCATAGATGTCGCGCACCTTTCCTTTGTGGAGCAGTGGCAGTGAACGAATGGAGGTCTCAAATACAACAGGAATCATGATGGCAATGGCAAATGTTGAGCAAGGTCGCATTATCCGCATCTTGATGCAAAACCGCCATGGCTATTCTCGGGCATCCTCACGAGACAGCGTGCGATGAAAGGCCTGCTGCGCCTCGTCGTCATTTTTGTAAAAAATCACGGCCTCGATGCCGCGCTCTGGCAACGGCCGCCAATACACCCTTAAACGATCGTCGCGACCCGTGGCAATGTGGTCCTGCACCTCACGCCAGCCGTTGTCAGTAATGCTAAACGAGGCCTGACTCGGGTCATCGTCATGCAGCGCTTGAAGCACCCGTAAAACGGCCTCGACGCGGGTGCAGTGACGACTCACGATCCCCCAACTCTCAGGACGCACAATAAGGCGTGGCCACGCCCTGGCCAACAAGGCCTGAAACCAGTCCCAGGCCTCTGGTCGCGTGCCCTTTGCCGTATCGGCAAGACAGGCCTTGATGCGTTGTTCCAAGGCTGCGGTAATTTGCCGCTGTTGAACAAGCTCGGCTTTGCAAGCCGTTGCCCGCGCCTCAACGGTCTTCTGTATTTCGCGGGCCTGCCGCCCCTCGCCCTGCGCCGCCGCCACCTGCCGCTGAGCATGAATCAACTGACCGCGCAGGTCGGAAACCGTGTTCTCACTTTTTTGCAGGCGTCGATCGTCACGGAGCCGGTTCTGCAAATCAACCTTGTCCACTTCTAATTGCCTGACCCGAGCCGCCAGTCGCTCGCGCTCCTCAAGCACCCCCGCCAGTTCCCCATGCAACTGCGCCACGACTTCACTGGCCTGTTGACAACGCGCAGTACGCTCCGCCCGCTGCGCCTCAACCTTTTCGGCATTGACGAGCCATTGGTCTTCAAAACCACCGGTCATGCCTGTCGATTTGACGGTAACAGGTGGCACCACGCCTGCGGGATCCGGCTTGGTCGATGCGGTGGGATTTGCCTCCGTATACAGTGGCTGACAGGCCTTTTTCGCATAACTGTGACCACCGAGCCGGATCACCCACCCTTGCACTGTCTTCACCAAGGGGAATATCTGGCCACTGTATTTCACACCCACGCCGACGCCATCGGGGAGCCGCCAACGCTTTTCGTCCGGCAACGCGTGCGCCAGCGGCACGCCATTCTTGTCGAGGATCTGGATGCATGTATTCATGGCCACATTATCGCGCAGTCATGGCCTTTCGCCGTATGATCCGGTGTATGTCGCTCTCTATGTACGCTCAAGCCATCGTAGCCGCCTACCACGATCATCGACCTGTTGCGGCCGCCTGTGATGCTGGCCCTGTGGATTACAACGAAGCCTATGCCGTGCAACGCACCATCTGGCAGCTCTTGGCTGGCAGTACACGACCAACCGCCTGGAAGGTCGCCGCGGCCGCACTGGGCGAGACACCGATCGCCGCCCCTATCCTGCCGCAGCGCCTCTTGGAAAGCTCCACACTGAAACCTGCCACCATCCCGGCACACACCCTGATCAGGCCGGGCATTGAGGCCGAAATTGCCGTGCGCTTTGGCCAAGATCTGCCAGATCGCCCGGCGCCTTACCGTCAGGATGAGATTCGCGCCGCTATTGCGGAGCTCTGTGTGGCCATGGAAGTGGTGGATACCCGTCTCAGCGATGCCCACGCCGCAGGGGCTAACTGGCGATTAGCCGACCATTTACTCAATGGCGCACTCGTCATCGGAACGCCCATCCCGGATTGGCAAACCCTCCGCTTCGACGCATTACCGGTGCGCGTTCAGGCCTGCGGCCAGATCTTAACGGACCAAATCGGTTTGCAACCGCTGAACGATCTGTTCCACTGTCTGCCGTGGCTAGTGAATCACGCGGGGGGTATCTGCGCCGGCGATGTAGTGACAACAGGGGCCTGGACAGGGATGCATCCGGTAGGGGGGTTGGGGCCCTTGCCATTTTCTTGTGATATCGAGTTTTCCGGCTTAGGCTCCGCCTCGGTCACCTTTATACAGGGGTCCGAGGCAGACTCCCTACAAGATCCACGCGATGCCAAAACCAACCCGGTATGAGCACCAGACCGCGCGATCTTTTAACCTATAGATCATGAGCCATCTTGTGCACCGTCTCATCCTGCTCATCCTGGCGCTCGGCATCGGCCTACTGACGGGCCTGTTTGGACAGTGGATGACAGGGGACGACGCTTGGTTTCTGGCCCTTCCGGCCGCAGTGGCCATCGCATGGTTTAGGGTGGCGGATACACATCCGTGCACCCGTGCGTCCTGCCTGACCCCCAACAGCCCCGTACCCAATAAAAAACCCGCTGCGGGGCTACCCCCCACAACGAGTTCTTGAATACATGGCCCATCACGCCAGCGCGTGACAGGCCGTAGGCCACCACCAATCAGTTGATCTTGGCGTCCAACTCACCCTTGGCGTAGCGCTGGTGCATCTCGTCCAAGTTGAAGATACGACCCATCTTGCTGGCTTGGCCAGCGGCACCGAAGGCTTCGTAACGGGCAGCGCAAATCCCGACCATCCCTTTCTTGGCTTCCTTGTAGAACTTGCGCGGGTCAAAGTTGGCACGGTTCTCGGCCAGATGCTTGCGAATCGCGCCGGTCGATGCCATGCGCAGGTCGGTGTCGATGTTGACCTTGCGCAC
>SXGT01773123.1_pt1 | contig 20643 bp, 18 predicted proteins | sample 3176221 | NCBI WGS metagenome assembly SXGT01 (sample SAMN11356862, study PRJNA531348) | freshwater metagenome | isolation source: freshwater sample F1-120 | place: China: Fuxian Lake, Yuxi | collected 2017-12-25
GATCACCGCAGGCGTGACCGTGCCGCAATACCCGAGCCCGAGCAGCGACGTGACCGATCGGTTGCGTGCGGCACGGTCGCGCAGCGTCGCGAGCGCAGCGTCCTCGCTCATCCCCGGGAGATCGAGGACCGCGTCGTCGCGGATGCCCTGCGGGACCGCGGCCGCGATCAGCGCCTCGAGCGAGTCGACGCCGAGGGTCGCGAGCATGCTCCGGCGATCCTCGGCGTCGGGGCCGATGTGTCGATCGACGAACCGCACCGCATGCCTGCCATCTTCGGGCCTGCCATCTTCGGGCCTGCCATCTTCGGGCCTGCCATCTTCGGGCTCGGGCGTTCGGGTGTTCATCGTGGTCACCTCTCGTGGTCTCGTCGTGACCCATGCGGGCCGCGCTCGCGCGAGTGCAGGGTGCGCCCGGCTCGGCGCTTCCCCATCTGTCGCGGGACCTGAGAGATTTCACCGAGGCACCGCAGACATCGGCACCAAGCGTGCAGCCCTGCGGTGGATCGGCTTACCCCGTCGGTGAGGGACCGCACGCGGCCCCTGCTCTCCAGAGATGCCTCGCCCGAGCGGTCCGTTCGCCTGAGAGATTCCTGGGGAGGTTGCTCCTTCGGCGCCCGCCACCGCGTGCTGCCCAGGTGATTGCACCTCGGCGGCTGTCGGTGACGGAACTCTCCCGCCCGGGGTCGACGGCTTGTCTCGTGGACCCTAACCCTGCGCCCGCGAACCTGCGAAACGCGCGGCCGTTGACGGTCCCGGGCGCCACGCTCACCTACCATGGCTCGCACAGGTGCCGGGCGGGGCCGAGGGGTGAAGCAGTGATTCGAGTGCTCGTGGTCGACGACCACCGGATGTTCGCGGAGAGCCTCGTGCGCGTGCTCGGCGACGAACCCGACATCGAGGTCACGGGCGTGGCGGTGTCGGCGGCCGACGCGACGGCGCAGCTCCCGGGAGCACACGCCGACGTGTGCGTCCTCGACTACCAGCTCCCCGACCGCGACGGCGCCGCGACCATCGGGGAGTTGCGCCGGCTCGTTCCCGGCCTGCGCGTCGTCATGCTCACCGGCCTGGCCCAGGATCACACGGCCCGCGCGGCCTACGAGGCGGGTTGCAGCGCCTTCGTCACCAAGGACCGCGCCGCGCACGACCTTGTCGACGCGGTACGCGCCGCGCACGCCGGGCTCACCGCGCCCGCGCCGGGCCCGGCGAAGTCGTCGGCCGCGGATCGGTTCGGACTCACGCCACGCGAGCGCGAGGTATTGCGCCTGCTCGCCGAAGGCTCTTCGACCGACGACATCATGGCGCGGTTGTTCGTGAGCCGAAACACGGTTAGGACGCACGTGCAGAAGGTGATCGGCAAACTCGGCGCACATTCCAAGCTCGAGGCGGTTGCCGTCGCGCGACGCGAAGGCATCGTCTGACCGCGTCGATGCCCTCGTCGCCCCCGCCGCGACGTCGCGCCGTTACGATCGCCCCGTGCTGCTGATCGCGAGCGATGCCCACCGAGCGCACGACCCCGCCGACGAGGTCGAGGCCGGTCACCGCCGACCGATGCACGAGACCCCCGATCGCGTCGACCGCATCCGCGCCGCGCTCGACGCAACCGGCACCCACCGCTGGCTCGACCCCGATGATCACGGCCGCGCGCCGATCGATGCCGTCCACGACCCGGCGATGGTCGACTTCCTCGAGACCGCATGGGCCGAGTGGACGACTGCAGCCGGTGTCGACGACGCGGTCCCCGACGTGTTCCTCCACCCGGGCCTGCGCGCTGGGATGGGCCCGGCGCGTGCACCCGCGACGCCGCTCGGACGGCTGGGATTCTGGTGCTTCGAGACGACGACACCGATCGTTGCCGGTACCTACGGCGCGGCGCGCGCCGCTGTCGATCTCGCCCTCACCGCGACCGATCGTGTCCTTGTCGGCGAGCGGTTCGCCTACGCGCTGTGTCGACCCCCCGGACACCACGCGGGCCGTTCGGTCTTCGGCGGGTACTGCTTCTTCAACAACGCCGCGATCGCCGCGCAGCACGCAGTTGCACGTGGTATCGATCGCGTCGCGGTCCTCGACGTCGACTACCACCACGGCAACGGCACGCAACAGATCTTCTACGAACGCGCCGACGTCTTCTATGCCTCGCTCCACGGCGACCCCGACCGCGCCTACCCGTTCTTCACCGGCCACGGCGACGAGACCGGCGCCGGCGCCGGCGCGGGCACGAACCTGAACTTGCCGCTCGGCGTCGGGTGCGACGACGGCGACTTCGTCGCGACGCTCGATCGCGCGCTCGAAGCCATCGATGGATTCGGCGCCGAGATCGTGATCGTGTCGTTGGGGCTCGACCCGTACCGCGACGATCCGATCTGCGACCTCGCGGTGACCACCGACGGGTTCCGCGCCTGCGGTGCGCGCGTCGCCGCGCTCGACCGACCGACCATCGTCGTCCAGGAGGGCGGCTACGCGACCGACATGCTCGGCAGCAACGTCGCGGCCTGGCTCGCAGGCCTCGAGACGGCGTCGGGTCAGCGGTAGCGCGGTTCCAGTGCCTCGGTCACGCTGCAGTCGCGACCGAAGATGAGGAAGCGATCGCAGGCCCGCATCAGCCACCGGTCGTGGGTGACGATCACGACCGTGCCCTGGAACTGTGCGACTGCGTCCTCGAGCGCCTCGGCCGAGGCGACGTCGAGGTTGTCGGTGGGTTCGTCGAGCAGGAGCAGCGTCGCGCCCGACGTCTCGAGGAGCAGGACCTGCACGCGCGCCTGCTGTCCACCCGAGAGTGTGTCGAACGTCTGGTTCCACGCGTCGTGCAGTTCGTAACGGCGCAGGGCAGCCATCGCCTCGCCGCGGGCGTGTCCGGTCGCGAGGAGCAGTTCGAGCAACGACCGTCCCGCGAGTTCGGGATGCTCGTGGACCTGGGAGAAGTAGCCCGCCACGACGCGCGCGCCGAGCCGCCAATCGCCCGCGTGCTCGATGGGTTCGCCCGCGAGGAGACGGAGGAAGTGGCTCTTGCCGGTGCCGTTGTGGCCGATGATCCCGACGCGTTCACCGAAGAAGATCTCGGTGCTGAAGGGATCGGTGAGGCCCGCGAGCTCGAGACCTTCGACCACGACGGCGCGCTTGCCGGTGCGATCGCCGCCGAGTCGCATCGTGATCGACTGCTCCCTCGGGCGTTCGGGCGGCGCCTGACGGTCGAGTTGTTCGATCTTGGTCTTGGTCGCCCTCAGACGGGACGCGAACGCGTCCGACACGATCGATCGCCGCCGCAGCTCGACGACCGACGCTTCGAGTTGCTTGCGGCGCTCCTGGTGTCGCCGATGCTCCTCGTCGATCCGGTCGATCCGGGCCTCGCGTGCCGCGTGGTAGGTCGCGAACGAACCGCCGTGTGTCCAGGCACCTTGCCCCTCGATCGTCACGATCCGGTTCGCGGCGCGCGCCAGCAACTCGCGATCGTGGCTCACGAGCAGGATCGTCTTCGACGACGTCTGCAACGAGGTTTCGAGCCACTCCTTCGCGGGCACGTCGAGGAAGTTGTCGGGCTCGTCGAGGAGCAGGACGTCGGCATCCGACCGGAGCAGGTATTCGAGCGCGAGCCGCTTCTGCTCGCCCCCCGACAAGGTGGACAGCCGCCGGTCGCGGATCTCGTCGAAGCCCCGGCCGAGCGCGGCCACCGCGCAGACGTCCCATTCGACCTCGAGGTCCCACCCACCGGCGTCGCCGAACCGTTGGTAGGCATCCGCGAGACGAACCCCATCGGCGTCGGTCGCCGAGCCCGCGCGCTCGGCGGCCGAGACGACCGCTGCCGCCCGTCGGATCGCGACCGGCGCGAGCGTCAACAGGTGGTCGACGACACGCTCCTCGCCCGTCGGATGCAGCTGACGCATCGCGAGCATCCGCCCGTCGACGCGCGCCGACCCGGCGGTCGGTTGCAGATCGCCGGCGAGGAGACGCAACAGCGTGGTCTTGCCGGTGCCGTTCGCGCCGACGAGCGCCGCGTGCTCACCGTCGCCCACGCGGAACGCGACGTCGCGCAAGAGCGGTCGCCCTCCGGGGAGCGAGTAGCCGAGCCCGTGTACCTCGATGACACCCACGGCGGTCGACGCTAACGGGCGACGGGTCGACGCCGGTCGACAATTGTCGTTACCGTCACCGCCATGACCTCCGATCTCGTTCGCGCGCGGCCCGGTGCGTTCGACATCCAACCCGCCTCCGCCGATGCTGCGATCCCCATCGCCGACCGCATCTGGATGTCGCCAGGCCTTTCGAACACATTCTGTGTGCTCACCGACGACGGACGCGTCGTCATCAATACCGGCATGGGCTTCGAGGCCGGGCACCACAAGCGTCTCTACGACTCCGTCGCACCCGCACCGACGCGCTACGTGTTGCTCACCCAAGGTCACGTCGATCATGTCGGGGGGATCGACCACTTCCGCGAACCCGGAACCGTACTGATCGCGCAAGCCAACAACGCCGTCTGCCAGGCCGATGACGAACGCATCCATCGCTTTCGTGTCAGACGCTCGATGCCCTACTGGGCCGAGGCGGTGAGCAAGGCCGACCGGTTCATCAAGAGCCAACCCGTCGGCAGCGAGATCCCGGGGCAGAGCGTGGCCGCACCCGACGTACTCTTCGACGACCGCTGGACGTTCTCGCTCGGCGGCGTCGACTTCGAGCTGATCTCCGCACCGGGAGGCGAGACGATCGACTCCACCGTGATCTGGCTCCCACAACGCCGGATCGCATTCGTCGGCAACGTGTTCAGCGCGCTGTTCGGTCATGTCCCCAATCTGGTGACGTTGCGAGCCGATCGATTGCGGTATGCACTGCCGTTCCTGACGGCGGTCCAGCAAGTCATCGACCTCGACGCCGAGGTGTTGTGCGTCGGCCATCATGGCCCGATCGTCGGGGCACGCGAGGTCCGTCGCGAACTCGAACGCATCCGCGACGGCGTTCGCTGGCTGCACGATGCCGTGGTCGACGGTATGAACGAGGGGCGTTCGGTATACGAGCTGATGCGCGATATCGAACCGCCGCCCGAACTCGCGCTCGGCGAGGGGTACGGCAAGGTCGCCTGGGACGTCCGCGCGATCTGGGAGGGATACGCGGGGTGGTTCCACGCTCGCGCGACCACCGAGCTCTATCCGCTCGAACCCACGTCGGTCTCGCCCGAACTCGTCGCGCTCGCCGGCGGGCCTGGCGTCGTCGTGCGCGCGGCACGCGCCCGCCTCGCGACCGGCGACCCGATCGGCGCGGTGGCACTGCTCGAGCACGTGCTCGCGGCCGCACCCGACGACGTCGACGCGAACGCGTGTTTCGCCGACGCGCACGAGGCGTTGATCGCCGAACACGAGGCGGATCCGCCGAGCGGCTTCGCGAACTTCTGGCTCATCGGTTGGCTCCGCCACCAGGCGGCCGCCGCGCGTCGACGGATCGACGAGCGCGCGCATGGTTGACATCGCCGAGGTCCGCCTCGCGATCGTCGGGTGCGGCGCGATCGCCGACTGGCACGTGACGGCGATCGCTGCCGCCGCTCCCCGGACGCAAATCGTCGCCTGCGTCGACCCCGACGCTGCGCGGGCCGCGACCTTCGCGGCGCGAACCGGAGGCGTGGCATGTGCATCGCTCGCCGATGCGGTGGCGCAGGGCGCGAACACCGCGGCGATCATGGTCCCCCATCACCTGCACGAGCAGCTCGCGTTGGAGGCCTTCGCCGCCGGCCTGCACGTGTTGCTCGAGAAGCCGATGGCGACGACGCCCGACGCGTGCGAACGCATCCTCGCCGCCGCGCCGACCGACCGCGTGTTCATGCTCGCCGAGAACGCGCAGTACTGGCCGGAGGTACTGCTCGTTCGGCAACTGATCGCCGACGGCGCGATCGGCGAGATCGTCACGGCGCGCGCGTGGCACTGCTTCCCGCCGATGGGCGACTTCTACGAGGGCGCCGACCCCTGGCGCATGTCGCTCATTGCCGCGGGCGGCGGGATCGCGCTCGACGCCGGATCGCATTGGCTGCGGCCCCTGCGGATGTGGTGCGGCGAGATCATCGAGGTCGTCGCGGCGACCGGCCATCCGTTTCCCGGCATGCAGGGCGAATCGATGTGTCGGGCGCTCTGCCGGTTCGAGTCCGGGGTGGTGGCGAGCTTCGACGCCTTGCTCGTCCCCGGTGCCGTCAGCAACCTGCCGCTGTTCCAGATCACCGGGACCACCGGCGAGATTGTGATCGAGGGGATCGGTCGGGTGCGGCACTTCGACGGTGCCGACCACCGGGGCACCGTCGTCGGACAGGGCAACTACCTCCAGTCGTACGAAGGCGAATGGGCCGACTTCGAAGCCGCGATCCTCGACGGACGACCGCTCGCGGCCGACGCGCGCTTCGCGCTCGGCGAGCTCTACGGAGCACTCGCGATGTACCGCTCTGCCGAGACCCGACGTTGGGAGCGCGTGTGGGCGTGAGCTTCGACTTCACCGACGCGCGCGTGCTCGTCACCGGCGGCTCGAACGGGATCGGACTGGGTATCGCGACCGCGTTCGCCGACGCGGGCGCGGCCGTGACCATCACCGGGACACGGGCGGCCGCGACCGACTACGGCCACGACCTCGCGCGGCTCACCTACCGGCAGTGCGTCATGACCGACCACGACGCGATCGACGCGCTCGCCGCGTCGCTCCGTTCGTGCGACGTGCTCGTCAACAACGCCGGCCAGAACCTGCCGGGCGGGCGCAGCGAATACGAGCCCGAGGTGTTCGACGAAGTGCTCGCGGTCAATCTCTCTGCGCCGTTCCGTCTCGCGAACCGTCTCCGCGATCGCCTCGCTGCCAGCACGCTCGACGGTGGTGGGTCCGTGGTCAACGTCGGTTCGATGACGAGCTACTTCGGACTCGAGATCGTGCCGGCGTACGGCGCGGCGAAGGCAGGGATCGTGCAGCTGACGAAGACGTTGGCCACCGCGTGGGCGCGCGAGGGGATTCGGGTCAACGCGGTCGCACCGGGTGTGATCGAGAGCAACATGACTGCGCCGATGCTCGCGTACGACTCACTGACCGGTCCGATGCTCGAACGGACGCCGATGCGCCGATTCGGCCACCCCGACGACGTCGCGCCCGTCGTGTTGTTCCTCGCGTCGCCGGGCGCGCGTTACGTCACGGGCCAGACGCTGCCGGTCGACGGCGGCTTCTCGATCCAGGGCTAGGTGAGACGCGTGCGCACGAGCGCCTCGGGCGACGGTTTCGTCCGGCTCCCCGAACCCGCGGAGATCGAGACGTTCTGGGCCGACGGCGTGGTCGTCCTTCGCGGCGTGCTCGACCCCGCGTTCGTACTCGCGATGGATCCCGCCGTCGAGATGCTGCTCGACCAGCCCGAGATGGCCGATCTGAGCGGTCTCGGCGACGCGCTCGCCCACGATGGTCAGCCGGTGCTCGCGGACTCGACCACGACGCGCGGTCGGTTCGTCAGCGGCGTCGACCACTGGCGCATCCACCCGGAGTTCGCAGCCTTCGCGCGCGAATCGGCCGTGCCCGCCATCGTCGGCACGCTGCTCCGCACGACCAAGCTGAACCTCTGGGAGGACAGCGTTCTCGTGAAGGAACCCGGCACGCGTGAACGCACCGCCTGGCACCAGGACCTCTCGTATTTCCACGTGACAGGTCGGCAGTTGTGCACGACCTGGATCCCGCTCGACCCGACCGACGCGACGTCGGGTGCCATGCGGTTCGCGCGCGGTTCGCACCGTGCGAGCGACGTCTACCGTCCGAACCTCTTCGTCTCGACGATGGCGATCCCTGGTACCGAGGGCGAAGAAGTCCCCGATATCGATGCGCTCGCCGCAGCGGGTGAGGTCGAGATCGTGCAATACGACCTCGGCCCCGGCGACATCTCGGTGCATCACGCGGGCACGTTGCACGCCGCCGGCGCGAACACGACGAGCGATCGCCGTCGACGAGCGATCAGCATCCGGTACTGCGGCGACGACGCTCGATACCACTTCCGCCCGGGTGCACCACGCAAGGCACATCACGCGCGCGTCGCCGAAGGCGACCTGCTCGACGGCCCCGATTGCCCGGTCGTGTGGCGCGCATCGGCGTGATCGCCCGAGGCGCGCGTCGCCCGGCGCAGTTGGTTCGGCGCGGCTCGTTCAGCGCTCTTCGGGTGCGGACTCCGGCATCTCCATGAGCGGCTGGCGGATCAACTCGACCTGGATGCCGTCGGGATCCTTGAAGTAGATCGACTCCTCGACGCCGCGATCCGGTCCGAGGTAGGCGATGTCGGCCGCGTCGAGTCGACGCTTGGCCGCCTCGAACTCCTCGTCGGTCACCGAGATCGCGACGTGCTGCACGCCGCCGAGTCCTTCGGGGACGTCGACGAGACCGAGCCCGGGGAAGTCGAAGAACGCGAGCATGTTGCCGGCACCGATGTCGAAGAAGAAGTGCGTCCCGCCCGGATAGTCGCGGTTCTCGAAGAGCTCGACGATCGGGAAACCCAACAGACCGTCGTAGAACTCGATCGTGACCTGGGGATCCGAACAGATCAACGCCAGGTGGTGCACACCACGTCCGGTCGAGGGCGGACGGACCGCGCGGACGTACCGGTCGCGCAATTCGGCTCGGCGGGCAGCAAGGGCCCCGAGATCGGTCATGACAGCAGCTTAGGTGTGGTCAAATACCCGACCATGCGCATCGGAGCTTCGCTGCGGAGTGCGTACCCCGGGGTCGAGGCCCACACGGGCGCGCGCTGGATGATCGAACGAGCCCGCGCCGCGCGTGCGGCCGGCTTCGACTCGTTGTTCGTCGGCGACCACCACGCGACCGGTCCCGTCCCCTACTACCAGAACGTGCCGATCCTGGGTCGCCTGCTCGCCGAGTGGTCCGACGCCACCGCCGGCGTCCTCATGCTCCTCCCGCTGTGGGATCCGGTGCTCGCCGCCGAGCAACTCGGCACCCTCGCCGCGATCCATTCGGGACCGTTCGTGTTGCAGTGCGCGATCGGCGGCGGCGAGGCACAGTTCGCCGCGCTCGGCCGCGATCTCCGCCAACGTCCCTCGCGGTTCGAGGCGTCGCTCGACGTCGTTCGACGGCTGCTCGCCGGCGACGAGGTGACGATGGAACGGCCGTATCGCATCACCGCCGCCCGGATCGCGCCGGTGATCCCCGACCCGCTCGAGGTGTGGATCGGCGCGTCGGCGCCTGCCGCGATCGACCGGGCCGCGCGCCTCGGCAACGCGTTCCTGATCGGGCCCGAGGCCACGCCGGCCGATGCGCGCGAGTTGATCGACGCCTATCGGCAGGCCTGCGACCGACACGGCCGGCCCGTCGGCCGCATCGCCATCCGCCGTGACGTCCACGTCGGAGCCGACGATGCCGAGCTCGATCGCGTCGCTCGTCCGATCGTCGACGCGGGCTACCGCGGGTTCGATCCTGCCGCACCGGTGGTCGGCACGACGGTCGCGGTCGAGGCCGCGTTCGCCGAACTCGCGGTCATCGGCTGCACCGACGTCATCGTCCGTCATCTCGCCGAGGATCACGCCGCCGTGCTCGCGAGCTTCGACCGTCTGGGCACCGTTCGCGCCGCGATCGCCGATCTGTAGCAAGATGCACTGATGGCGCACACTTGGATCGACACCGACGCGGCACTCCGTACGGTCGTCGAGCAACTCGTCGACGAGCCGCGGTACGCGCTCGACACCGAGTTCCAGGGCGAACGCACCTACCACCCGCAACTCGCGCTGGTCCAGATCGCGTGGCGATCGGGGTTGGCGCTCATCGACCCGTTGGCGATCGACATCGCCCCGCTCGCCGAGGTCTTCGCCGGCGCCGGCACGATGATCGCCCATGCCTGCGATCAAGACCTCGCCATCCTCGATCGCGCGTGCGGCGCCACACCCCGGCACCTGTTCGACACCCAGATCGCAGCGGGGTTCATCGGCATGGGGACCCCGGCGCTCACCGCGCTGGCCGAAAAGCTCGTGCGCGCCAAGATCGCGAAGGGCGACCGTCTCACCGACTGGACGAAGCGGCCGCTCACCGATCCGCAGCGCGAGTACGCGGCGAGCGACGTCGAACATCTCCTCGCTATCACCGACGAGCTCGAACGCGAGCTCATCGAACGCGGTCGACTCGACTGGGCGCGCGACGAGTGCGAGAGCCGCCGGATCCGGCCACGCGGCAAGGCGGAGCCCGAGGTCGCCTGGTGGCGCATCAAGGGCAGCCGGCAATTCCGCGGCAAGACCCGCGGCGTCGCCCAAGAGGTGTGCGCTTGGCGCGAGCGCGCCGCAGAACGCTCCGACATCCCGAGCCGCTTCGTCCTCCCCGACCTCGCCCTCATGGGGATCATCCAGAAACCGCCGAAGACCAAGGACGACCTCAACAGCGTGCGCGGCATCGACGGCCGCCACACGAAAGACGCTGTCGCGCTCGATCTCCTTGCCGCGGTGCAGCGCGGGCTCGACCTCGCCCCCGACGACCTGCGCGTCCCCGACCGCGACGACACCGACCGCACACTCGGACCCGCCGTGTCGGTGATCTCGGCGTGGCTACAACAGCGTTCACACGAGCTCGAACTCGAATCCCAGTTGCTCGCGACGCGGGCCGATCTCGTCGATCTCCTCAACACCGGCGCCGGGCGACTCGCCGAGGGCTGGCGGGCCGAACTCGTCGGCGAGCCGATTCGTGCACTCATGGATGGTCGCGCTGCGATCACGCTCGCGAGCGGAGGCCGCCGCATCGTGCTCGGCGACTCCGCCGAGCACTCGCTCGACGCTGGGTAACCTCGCACCATGGCGAGGTTCCGTGTCGGCGTGCAGCTCCATCCGCAGTCGTGCAGCGTGGCGCAGCTCCGCGCCGCCTGGCGCGCCGCCGACGAACTCGGGGTCGACACGATCTGGCTGTGGGACCACTTCTTCCCGCTCTACGGCGACCCCGACGCTGCCCATTACGAGTGCTACACACTCCTCGCCGCGATGGCCGTCGACACCCACCACGCCGAGTTCGGGGCACTCGTCACGTGCAACTCGTATCGCAACCCGCACCTCCTCGCCGACATGTCGCGCACGATCGACCACCTGAGCGACGGCCGCTTCATCCTCGGGATCGGGTCCGGCTGGTTCGAGCGCGACTACGACGAGTACGAGTTTCCGTTCGGGACCGCGGGCTCACGCCTCGGCGATCTCGCGACCGCACTGCCCAAGATCATGCACCGCTTCGACGAGCTCAACCCCGGACCGCTCTCGATCCCGATCCTCATCGGCGGTAGCGGCGAGCGAGTCACCCTGCGTCTCGTCGCGGAACATGCCGACGCGTGGAACTCGTTCGGCCCGCCCGCGACCTACGCGGCGAAGAACGCGGTCCTCGACCGTTGGTGTGCCGAGGTCGGGCGCGACCCTGGCCAGATCGAACGCACCGCCGCGATCCAGCCCGCCGAACTCGGCGACATCGAGGCCTACCTCGAGGCCGGCGCCGAGCATTTCATCGTGATGGTCGGCGCACCGTTCGATCTCGAGCCGGTCGCGCGCCTGGTCGACCTCGCCCGCGGCTGAGGCGCTCGCCGGTGGCACGCGGCATTCTCGGGGGTCCGGTCGACGGACCGAGGCGGGTCGCCGCGCAGTACCCCGACATCGAGGTACGCGCGGGCACCGCCGTCGTGCACCGCGGATCGAAGTTCCGGGGTCGGCTCGTGCGGATGAACGCGAACGAGGTCGAACTCGCGGGCGAAACGGGGCTCGTGCGCGTCTTCCCGCTCACTCCCGGCGGGTTCGCTGTCGACGGCACCGCGTGCAACCTCGTACGGCCCCGACCGACGGCAACTCCGTCACTCGCGACCACGGCGAGCGGGTCTCGAGCCGTTGCCGGCGCCGCGGCGCGCGTCGCTCGCGCAGCGCGCATCGTCGTCGAGGGCGTGCACGACGCCGAGCTGGTCGAGAAGGTCTGGGGCGACGACCTGCGACTCGAGGGGGTCGTCGTCGAACGGCTCGACGGACTCGACCACCTCGCCGACTACCTCCAGGAGTTCCGGCCCGGTCCGACACGCCGGCTCGGCGTGCTCGCCGACCATCTCGTGCCCGGAAGCAAGGAATCCCGCATCGCCGCGACGGTCGCGAGCCCGCACGTGCTCGTCACCGGGACCCCGTACATCGACGTCTGGGCCGCGGTCCGCCCCAAGATCGCCGGCATCGAGGCCTGGCCCGACATCCCCCGCGGCATCCCGTGGAAGGACGGCGTCTGTGCCGCGCTCGGCGTCGACGACCCGCGCGCGTTCTGGCGCCACCTGCTCGCCTCGGTGTCGACCTACGCGGATCTCGAGGTCGAGGTCGTCGGCGCGATCGAACAGCTCATCGACTTCGTGTGCGCGACGCCCGAGTGACTCGGCTCGACACTCGGTCGGGCGTCACGAGTCGAACCCGACCCCGAACCGGTCGAGGAGGCGGAGCCACGGCCCGCGGCGCCCCGCGCGACGATCTGCCCGGCCGATCGCCCGGCGGGTGAGATCGATCGCACCGAACCGCAACGGCTCGGGCGGGAACGGGAACGGCTTCGACCGCACGAAGTCGAGTCGGCAGAGCTCCGACTGCGGGTTGTCGACGAGATCGAGCGCGACCTGCGCGCCGAAACGCGTCGCCGCGACGCCGAGCCCCGTGTAGCCGACCGCGAAGCTGACCCTGCCCGCGTGCGCGGTCCCGAACGTGACGCAGAAGCGCGAACTCGTGTCGATGACCCCACCCCACCGGTGTGTGAAACGCAGCCCGTCGAGTTGCGGGAACGTCTCGAAGAAGTGTCGCGCGAGGAGATCGAAGGTCGCGTCACGCTGCGCGCGTCGATCCGAGACATCGCCACCGAAGTAGTAGATCGCGTCGTAGCCACCCCACAGGATGCGACCGTCGGGGGTCACGCGTGAGTAGTGGAACTGGTTCGCGGCATCACCCACGCCGCACCCGCCCGACCACCCGACCGCGGCGCGCTGCGCCGGCGACAACGGTTCGGTGACGACGACGTAGTCCCACACGGGAACGACGCGGCGGCGCGTCGCCCGTACGAGGTGCGAAAGCGCGTTCGTCGCGAGCACGACCCGGCGGGCCCGAGCCACGCCGCGGTCGGTCTGGATCCGAACACCCGTCGCCGACGCGTCGAGCCGTTCGGCGCGCACGCCTTCGTGGATGCGAACGCCGACCGAGCGGGCCGCATCGGCGAGACCCCATGCGAGGCGGGCCGGGTCGACGGTCGCCTGGTGGGTCCGCTGCAAGTACCCGCCGAGGTAGGTCGGGGAGTCGACGTGGACGCGGAGCTCATCGCGTTCGAGCCAGTCGACGGTCTCGCCGTGGTCGCGCAGGAGCGGGACCGCCTCGCGGAGCCCATCGAGCTGCCAGGGTTCCGTAGCGACCGCGAGCATCCCGTTGGCTTCGAATCGCGCGTCGACCCCGAACTCGGCGATCGTGGCGGCCAGCGAATCGAAGTTCTCGTGGCCGAGCCTGACCAACCGCGACAACTCGCCGGGGAAGTGCGCGGCGCCGTTGGCGATGCCGTGCGTGATCGACGCGTCGACGAAGCCGCCGTTTCGACCCGACGCGTGGGCCGCGATCGTGTCGGCCTCGATCAGCAACACGTCGCGATCCGGATCGCGTTGCTTCGCGAGCAACGCGGCCCACAGGCCCATGTAGCCGCCGCCGACGATCGCGAGGTCGGCCTCGGCGGGCCCGACGAGCGGGTCGGAAGGTGCCGGACGATCCGGTGCGTCGAGCCAGAACACTGAGGGTTCGGCCTCGCGGAGTGACGGGTGGATCGCCCCAGCGCGGCCACGCATCGACCGAGACTACCGACCGCCCGAGACCCCAACCCTCCGAACCGGCGTCGTCGGCGAGCGCCGGGCGCGGCCCGACGACGCCGGTTCGGGTCTTGGGCCGGTTCGGGTCTTGGGCCGGTCAGACGAAGGCGGCGCGGACGCGCCAGCTACAACCGTCGGGCGAGCGCCAGGTGACCTCGCCGAGCCGGTTCTCGGTCTCGACGATCGCGCGGACCGGGAGCGGCAGGTCCTCGAACCCGTAGACGTCGGTCGTGCACCAATCGTCGTCGCAGATCTCGACCGCGAAACGATGCCGGTGGATCGTGGCGGCGAACTGACCTCGGGCTCGCATCGGTGTTCATTGTGTTGCCTGATGAGGCCGATGTGGTGGATCCCCCAGGTGAGGCGCGGCACTCCGACCGCCTCACGCGCTGCTCAGCCGAGTTCGTTGCCCCAGATCCCGACGAAGCTCACCATCTCGCCCGGATATCCGCCGAGGTTGTGCGTCAGCGCCAGGCCGCGATCCGCGTGCGCGATCGTGCGCTCCGCAGGCGCCTCGCCGCGCAGCTGCAGGTACGCCTCGAACGCCATCCGCACACCCGACGCACCGACCGGGTGCCCGAAGCTCTTGAGTCCGCCGTCGGGGTTGACCGGCAGTTCACCCTGCAGGTCGAACGTGCCCGCGAGCACTTCCTTCCACGCGGCGCCGCGCTCGGCGAAACCGAGATCCTCCATGATCAGCAGTTCGGCGGGCGTGAAGCAGTCGTGCACCTCGGCCATCGCGAGCTGACGCCGCGGGTCGGTGATCCCCGCCTGCGCGTACGCGTCGCGTCCGGCCGCCGCGATCTCGGGGAAGTGCGTGTAGTCGTAGTCAGGGTCGGCGTTGCCGGAGCAGTTGCCGGCGACGAGCGAGAGCGCCTTGATGTAGATCGGCGTGTCGGTGTACCGCAGCGCATCCTCGGCGCGCACGACGATCGCTGCCGCGGAACCGTCGGCGACTCCCGAGCAGTCGTAGACACCGAGTCCGCCCGCCATGAGCGGCGCGCCGCAGATCGTCTCCATCGACACCTCGCGACGGAACTGTGCACGCGAATTTCGCGCCCCGTTGTAGTGGTTCTTCCACGCGATGCGCGCGAGCGTCTCGCGCACCTGCTCCTCGGAGACCCCGTATTTGTTGCCATAGGCGGGCGCACACATCGCGAACATCGCCGCCGCGGTGAGCGTGCGGTTCGTGCCGTCGGTCGGAGGCTTCCCCGCGCCGACGAGGCCTTGGTAGCCCGAGTCCTTCACCTTCTCGACACCGATCGCCATCGCGATGTCGTACGCGCCGCTCGCGACCGCGTAGGCGGCGTTGCGGATCGTCTCGCTCCCGGTCGCGCAGTGGTTGATCACATGGGTGACCGGTTTGTCGTGGAGCTGCAACGGCCGCGCGAGCGTGAGGCCCGACGGTGCGCCCATCGCGGTGCCGAGCCAGTAGGCATCGACGTCGTCCTTGGCGATCCCGGCCGCGGCGAGCGCGGCGGTCGAACTCTCGATCAGAAGGTCGTCGGCACCCTTGTCCCAGTGCTCACCGAACTTCGTGCAGCCCATGCCGACGATCGCGACCTGGTCCTTGATGCCCTTCGATGCCATGGCAGCGCGTCCTTTGTCGCTACTCGCCCACGCCGGGCGCGAGGCGAGCCTTCCAGAAGTAGTTGTGGATGTCGTCGGCAGTGAACAACTTGCGGAACGTCATCTCGACCCGGTCGCCGATCTTCAGGTCGTCGGCGTTCACGTCGGTCATCTCGACCGGGAGTCGGCCGCCGCCGTCGAAGTCGACGATCGCGAACGTGATCGGCGGGCTCGGCGAGTACGCGATCCGGTCGATCGTGATGATCTGGATCGTGCCCTCGATGTCGGCCATCGGCGCAGGTTCCATGTCGTCGATCGTGTCGCCGACGCGCGAGACGCGGGTCGGCGGCAGGTGCAGCGCGCCCGACGAGCGATCGCGGCTTCCGACGAACGCGTACTTCCACTCCTCGGTACGGCCGCTGACCGACGCCGAGATGCGATCCGGTTCGGGACGCCGAGGTGGTTCGAGCGTGACGATCTCCTTCCACGACAAGAACTTGCCGTAGGGAAGGTCGGCACCACCCGCGATCTGACTGGCGACGGTGCGCGCGGGTCGGTACCCGGCGATCGCTGCGGTCGTGCGGAACAGCAGCACCTCGACCCCGTCGGCGAGCACGACGAGCGCGATCACCTGGTCGGGAGCGGCCGACTCGAGCGCGTGCGCGAGAGCGAGCAGTGGTTGCGCGGTGCCGGCGTTGCCGACCGTGGCGGTGAGGTCGTCGGCCGAAGCCGCGTTCACAGCACCCAGCTTGCCCGCGAGCGCCTTCGCCGCACGAGCGTGCATACCCGTCACGAGGAGCAGGTTCACGTCGCCTGGCGACAGCTCCGCCTGCTTGAGCGCGGCGTTCCAGGCACGGTCGCCGAGCGGCACGTACTTGGTCTCGCCGAAGCGTTCCTCCCACTGTTTCGACCGCGGGCTCCCCGGCGCACGCCATCGGTCGATGAACTCCTCGGTCGCACTCGCGGCACCGATCAGCTCGGCGATCACCGGACCCGCGTCGTCACTCCCGACGAGGACCGCCGCGGCACCGTCGCCACCCGCGGATTCGTCGCCACTCGTCGGCAGGCCGTTGCGGGTGTCGGAAGCGACGACGAGCGTCGTGCCGTTGGCCTCGAGGGCGGTTCGCAGTGCACCGATACCACTGCGGAGCGCGCCGCCGAAGTCGAGCGCCGGAACGTCGGTGTCGAGCCGCAACGCGGCATGGATCGTGCACGCGTTCGTTTTGTCGAGGTACGCGGGCGAGGCGGTCGCGAACCACAGTGCGTCGGCGGTGACCTCACCACCCCGCAACGCGAAACGCGCCGCCTCGACACCCATCGTCGTCGTGTCCTCGTCGAAGCCCGCGACCGCTCGCGTGCCACGCCCCCCGCCGCTGCCGAACGTCTTGGCGATCGCGCTGCGATCGAGCCGCCGGTAGGGCACGTAGCCCGCCGCGCGGATGATGCCCCGGTTCCCTGACATGCGTGTCAGCATACGCGAGCCGCCCGGATCACTCACATGCTGTCCGGCAGCGTCGACGCCGGCGGGTTCGCGACTGGTGCGGTCGCTCGCGTCGCGCGTTCGCTGATCGCGAACCAGATCGCATAGGCGAGGATGCACCCGGCCGCGATCGCGACGGCAGCGCGCGGGCCGGTGAAGCCGGCGATCGTTCCACCCGCGAGGCCGGCGAACGGGACCGCGCCGACGCTCGACATCCCGAAGAGACCCATCACGCGGCCCCGGTACTCGTCGGGCGTCGCGAGGATCAGCATGCTCTGGCTCGTCGCGAGGAACAAGAAGTAGCCCGCCCCGAACCCGACGAGCGCGGTGACCGAGACCGCGACGGTCGAACTCGCTGCGAACGCGATGAGCGACACGGGCACGAGGATCGCGGCGCCCGCGACCGCGGTCCAGCGCTTCGCCTGGCTGCGGAGTTCCCCGGCGAAGAACGCGCCGAGCACTGCGCCGACGCCCGTCGCGGACGTGAGGAGGCTGTACGTCCACGCGTCGCCGTGGAGCACGTCACGCGCGAAGGCGGGCATGAGCGGCGCGTGGAACATGAACACCGCGATCACACCGTTCAACACCAACAGGTGCCGCACCAAGTGGTGCTCGCGCGCGTAAGCGATCCCGTCGCGCAGGCTGCCGCGGTTCGCACGCTCGGCGAGCGTCGCCCGAGTGTTCGCGGGCCGGACCAACCACCATGCGACCACGACGCCGAAGAAGCTCAGGCCGTTCAGGAAGAACGCCCAGTCGAGACCCCAGAGGCGGATCGCGGTCCCACCGATCGCGGGACCGAACACGCGGGTGAAGTTGATCGCCGCGGTCCCGAACGTCACCGCCTGGTGGGTCTCCTCCGGCGGAACGAGTCGCGGGATGATCGCGGAGCCGGCGGGCATCGTGATCGCCTGGAACACACCGCCCGCAGCGGCCAGGCCGAGCAGTCGCGGGATCGTGAGGGCGTCCTGGGTGATGAGCCAGCCCGTGAGCAACGGCGGGATGGCCTGCGCGATCGTGCCCGCGAGCACGAGCCGGCGGCGGTCGAACCGGTCCGCGAGCACCCCGGCGCCCGGCCCGAGCAACAGCGACGGGCCGAACTGGGCGACGAAGCTGAGGCCGAGCACGAACTCCCAGCTCGTCAGGCCGCGCAGCGCCCAGCCGATGCCGACGTACTGCATCCACGTCCCGAGGTTCGAGATCGCGTTGCCGGCCTGCACCAACGCATAGTCGCGGTGGCGCAGCACGACGAGCGACCGAGGGAGACGCAGCGTCACGGCGAGCGGTCTACCCGGGTTCGTGCGCTCGGTGCGAACTCCGGCCCGGGACGGTGCTGGTCACCGCGCGTTCGTTAGCGTGCGACGCCATGAAGCTCGGAGACATCGCCAATGCCGACGCCCTACCCAACGGCAAGCCGCTCGAAGGGGTGCGCATCCTCGCCGTGGAACAGATGCAGGCGCTCCCGTTCGGGACGATGCTGCTCGCCCGGCTCGGCGCCGAAGTCGTCCGTGTCGAGCACCCCCGCGACGGCGAGTCGGGCCGCGGGTCGGTGCCGTGGATGATCGACGCCGACGGGCGCAAGGCGGGCGCGACGTTCGTGCGCAACGCGCTCAACAAGAAGTCGGTCGGCATCGACCTCAAGCACCCGGACGGCAAACGCCTCGTGAAGGAACTCGCGCCCCACTTCGACGTGTTCTGCGAGAACTTCAAGGCCGGCACGATGACGCGACTCGGCCTCGCGTACGACGACATCGCCGCCGTGCACCCCGGCGTGATCTACCTCTCGGTGTCGGGATTCGGCAACACCGTCGCGTCGCAGTACGACGCGTGGCCCGCGTACGCGCCCATCGCCGAGGCGATGAGCGGTCTGTACGAGTACAAGCGCACCGGCGACAACCCGCCCGTCGTCGGGCCGGCGGGCGCGCTCGGCGACATCTCCGCGGCGATGTTCGCGACGATCGGAGTGCTCGCCGCGTTGCGGCAGCGCGATCGCACCGGACAGGGCCAGTACGTCGACATCGCGATGTACGACTCGATGGTCGCGATGGCCGACCTCGTGGTGAACTTCTGGTCGATGGGCCTGCGCGGCGACCGCGTCGCGCCGCTCATCATGGACGGCTTCCGCGCGCGAGACGGCTGGTTCATCGTGCAGGTCGGGCGCGAGCACCAGTTCGAGCGGCTCGCGCAGACGCTCGGGCATCCCGGGTGGGTCACCGACCCGCGGTTCGCGACCCGCGAGGGTTGGCGGACGCACCTCGACGACGTGATCCGCCCCGCGCTCGAGGGCTGGGCCGCCGACAAGACGCGCTTCGAGGCGTGCGACCTGCTCGCCCGCGACGGCATCGCCGCGGGGCCGTGCCACACGCCCGAAGACATCGTCGCCGACCCGCACGTCGCAGCGCGCAACATGCTGGTGGAGGTGCCCCGCACCGACGGCGAACCCGATCCGGTGCTGATCCCCGGGAACCCGGTGAAACTGTCGGGCGTCGCGCAGGGCCCGGAGAGCTACCCGGCAACGGTCGGCCAACACACCGCCGAGGTGCTCGGCGACGTGCTCGGCCTGTCCGAGCCCGAGTTGGCGACACTCCGCGCCGCCGGTGTCATCAACTGACCGACTCCGCGGAGATCACGGATCGATGAGGTAGCTGTTCCCCCCGAAGGGCTTCCGAAGTGTGCCCGGTTCGACGGTGAAGCTCAGGCGGGGGGCCGGGTTGTCGGTGCAGGGTTCGTTGTCCGCGGCGACGTAGGCCTGCACGTACATCGTGAGGTCGTCCACGATCGGGCGCGCGACCCACGCGCCGCACCCGTCGTAGAACCGGGCGCTCACGGCCAACGTGACGGCATCGTCGGTTGTCATCACGTCGAGCATCGACAACGGCTCGCGGTCCATCGTCGCGAGCGCGGGAAGTGGTTCACCCACGGGCCACGCCTCGGCGCGGGTGGCCTCGACGACCGCGGCGTCGGCGCCCGGCCCCGGATCGAACCACGTCGCGACGACCCGGGCGCCCGCGAGGGGTTCGGGAAGATCGATCACGGTCGACCAATTGTCGGGCTCGCCGAGGCAGTCGGTGGTGACGAAGTGCGCCGTGCGCAACTCGACCGCGACGGTGTCCCAGCCCGAGGCGAGCCCTGCATATCGGAAGGCGATGTCGTACGCGGGCAGGTTGCACGCGCTCGTCCAGCGAAGCGCGAGCCGATTGCCGCCGACGACGACCACCTCGTCGGGGATCGTCACCTGGGGATCCTGGAGCCGGTCCGCGCCCGCGAACCGGATCGTGTGCTCGGCGGTGAGGCCGGGCTGGGTCGGGTCGGTGTCGGACGCGACGACCTCCAACGACGCGCCCGGGTCGACCGCGTACACGCCTGCGCCGAGCGCCGGCACCGCCAACGTGAACTCGTGGGAGAACTGGCCGGGTAGCACCCACTCCTCGGCACACCTCGGCCCGGCCGAGGCCGCGGCGCCGGTCGACTCCATGACGAGACGATCGCCATCGATCCGCAACGCTCCGTCGCGACCGCAGACCGGCACGGCTACATCGTCGCCGTTCACCACCACGCCGGTGACCTCGGTCGCCAGGCCCGGCGCCACGGTCCGCGGCCAGATCTCGAGCCGCAGCGGCGGGTCGGCCGACGCGGTGGTCGTCGTCGCCTCGCTCGACTCGGTCGCGACCGGGACCACGTCGTCGCGGTCGCGGGTCGCGACGGCGGCGACCGCTGCACCGCGGAGCACGACGGTGAGTCCGGTCGCGGCGGCGCGCCGGTTGCGGCGGCGCGCCGCGGCCCGCCGGGTGAC
>SXGT01496317.1_pt1 | contig 20642 bp, 9 predicted proteins | sample 3176221 | NCBI WGS metagenome assembly SXGT01 (sample SAMN11356862, study PRJNA531348) | freshwater metagenome | isolation source: freshwater sample F1-120 | place: China: Fuxian Lake, Yuxi | collected 2017-12-25
CATCATCGCGGCCACGAACCGGGCCGACGTGCTCGACCCCGCGCTGCTCCGGCCGGGTCGCTTCGATCGGCGCGTCTTCGTGTCGTTGCCCGACATCGGGGGCCGCGAGGGGATCCTCAAGGTCCACACCCGTCGGGTCCCGCTCTCCAAGGACGTCGACATCAAGCAGATCGCTCGGATCACCCCGGGCTTCTCGGGCGCCGACCTCGAGAACCTGGTGAACGAGAGCGCGCTGCTCGCCGCCCGGCGAGACAAGGACATCGTCGAGATGGAGGACCTCGAGGCCGCCAAGGACAAGGTGGTCATGGGTCCCGAGCGGCGGAGCATGGTGCTCACCGAAGAGCTCAAACGGCGCACCTCCTTCCACGAGGCCGGTCACGCGTTGGTGTCGATCCACCTCCCGGACGCGATGCCGCTGCACAAGGTCACCATCATCCCGCGCGGTCAGGCTCTTGGGGTCACCATGTTCTCGCCCAGCGAGGAGCGCATGTACGAGACGCGCTCCGAGCACGTGCTTGCCCAGATCGCGGTCGCGATGGGCGGACGCGCGGCGGACGAGGTGGCGCTCGGGCGCAAAGACACCGGCGCCGCCAACGACATCGAGCAGGCCACCGCTTACGCGCGTAAGTTCGTCACGGAGTGGGGTCTCTCCAACCTCGGACCGGTCAACTACGGTTCGAGCGAGCACCCGATCTTCCTCGGGCGCGAGATCCAGCGCTCTGGCTCAATCTCGGAGTACATGCAGATCCGGATCGATCGCGAGGTCCAGCGCCTGGTGATGAACCAGTACGAGCTGGCCCGGCAGATCGTCATCGAGCATCGCGAGAGCCTGGATCGAATTGCTCAGGCGCTGGTCGAGTTCGAGACGATCACGCAGGAAGAGACCAGGGCCCTCGCCAAGGGGACCACGGTTGGCGAGATCCGCGAGCAGCGCAACACGCGGCGCGAGGAGTCGAAGGCGCTGGCTGCCGAGGCGAAGGCGGCGGCGCGCGAGACCAAGGTCGACCAGAAGAAGCTTCCGCCCAGCATCGTGCCTCACAAGCCCGCGAGCGAAGAGGGCTGAGCGGGTCTCCACCGCTGCGTATCGGTCCCCGAGCGTTCCCCCCTGGAGAGGTGGCGCTCATGGGGATCTTGAACGTCACCCCAGACTCATTCAGCGACGGTGGCCAGCACGCGGGTCGCGCTGAGGCAGTGGCGGTAGGCCTCGCGATGGCGCACCACGCCGACATCGTGGACGTCGGGGGAGAGTCCACGCGTCCCGGGGCTGAGCCCGTCTCCCTCGAGGAGGAGCTTCGCCGGACGGTGGAGGTGGTGCGCGAGCTGGCTGCGGCCGGGGTGCTGGTCTCCATCGACACCCAGAAGCCAGAGGTGGCTGACGCGGCCTGTGCCGCGGGCGCGGCGCTGATCAACGACGTGAGCGGCTTGTCCGACCCCGCGATGCTGGAAGTCGCCGCACGGCGCGGCGTCTCCGTGTGCGCGATGCACATGCAGGGCACACCGCGCACGATGCAGCTCGCGCCTTCGTACGACGACGTCGTGCACGAGGTATCCAGCGCCCTCCGCGACGCCAAGGAGCGGGCGCTTGCGGCAGGGATCCCTGCCGAGCAGATCCTCGTGGACCCGGGCATCGGCTTCGGGAAGACCCTGGAACACAACCTGCTCCTCCAGCGCAACATCGCGGCGCTCGAGCGGGCCACCGGGGCGGCCGTCCTGGTCGGGCCCAGCCGCAAGGCGTTCATCGGGACGCTCACCGGCCAACCCCTCCACGGGAGGGACTTCGGGACCGCAGGTGCGGTCGCGGCGTGTGCATTCCTTGGGGCTCGCGTGCTCCGCGTGCACAGTGTCGCGGCCATGCGGGACGTGCTAAACGTCGCCCTCGGCATCTATCGAATAAGGGGCCACCAGCCGACATGACCAAGCTCTTCGGGACCGACGGTATACGGGGCGAAGCTAACGTCCACCCAATGACCCCCGACATGGCCCTCAAGCTGGGGCGTGCACTTGCTGCGCGGTTCGCGGGCAGCAGCGGCCAACGTGCGCGGATCGTCATCGGGAAAGACACGCGCCTCTCCGGCTACATCTTCGAGCAGGCTCTCGCGGCCGGCATCTGCTCCATGGGCGCCGATGTGTGGATCTGCGGGCCCTTGCCAACCCCTGGGGTCGCCTTCATCACCACGTCGATGCGTGCGGACGCGGGCGTGGTGATCAGCGCGTCCCACAACCCGTTCTACGACAACGGGATCAAAATCTTCGGCCACGACGGCTTCAAGCTGCCGGACGAGGACGAGGCTTTGCTGGAGAAGCAGATCCAGGACGACGCTTTTCACGGCGGGGGCGAGCGACGCGCGCGCCTCGGACGAGCGCACCGCATCGAAGAGTCCTGGGCCAGATACGTGGTGTTCTGCAAGTCGGTCCTGCCGGCCGACCTGGACCTCACCGGGCTCAAGATCGTTGTCGACTGCGCTCACGGGGCGGCATATCGGGTCGCCCCCGCAGTATTTGAGGAGCTCGGGGCCGAGGTGATCCCGCTGGGCGTGAAGCCCGACGGCACCAATATCAACGCGGGGTGCGGCGCGCTTCACCCGGTTCGGATGACCGAGGCGATCCGCGTCTACGGCGCGGACCTCGGGATCGCCCTCGACGGTGACGCGGACCGCGTGATCGTGGCGGACGAGCAGGGCAACGTGGTGGACGGCGACGCGCTGCTCGCGATCTCCGCGCTCGACATGAAGGCCAATGGCACCCTGGCGAACGACACGGTCGTGGCCACGGTCATGAGCAACCTCGGGCTCGAGCGAGCGCTCCGCGGCGCGGGCATTCGGCTGAACCGAGTCGCGGTGGGCGATCGTCACGTTGTGCATGCCATGCGCACTGGCGGCTTCAACGTGGGCGGTGAGCAGTCCGGGCACCTCATCTTCTTGGACCACACCACCACGGGGGACGGCGTCGTCGCCGCGCTGAAGACGCTCACGGTCATGCTTCGCCGCGGTCGCCCGCTGTCCGAGGTGGCCCGCGTGATGGAGCGCGTCCCGCAGGTGATCGTGAACGTGCCGGTGTCGCGGAAGCCGCCCATCGAGTCCATCGAGCCTGTGGCGCGCCTCGTCCGCCACGTGGAGCAGACGCTGGGCGACGACGGGCGCGTCCTCGTGCGCTACTCGGGCACGGAGCCCAAGTGCCGCGTGATGATCGAGGGGCTCGACCAGGCGCAGATCGAGGTCTTCGCTTCGGAGCTGGCGGACGCGCTCGAGCAGTCCATCGGCGTCGCCGCCGGGACGCACTGACCGTGGCCGGCACGCCGGTGCTCACCGCCGCGGAGATGCGGGAGGCCGATCGGCTTGCCATCGAGGACGCGGGCATCATCGGCCTCGTGCTGATGGAGAACGCGGGCCGCGCGGTGGCAGAGCGCGCGCTCGAGCTCATCGCGGAACAAGATGACGCGCTGGTGGTCGTGGTCTGCGGCCGAGGCAACAACGGGGGGGACGGGTTCGTCGCCGCGCGGCACCTCGCTCAGCGGGGCATCGACGTGCGCTGCCTCGTCGCCGCGCGCCGCTCCGAGGTCAGCCGAGACGGGGCGACGCAGCTGGAGATCGCCGACACGCTCGGGATCCCGATCACAGAGGTGGTTGGCCACGTCGATGAGGACGTCGCCGACCTCCTCGCCGCTGCCGACCTCATCATCGACGCGCTCTTCGGCGTGGGGCTGGACCGGCCCATCTTGGGACTCGCCGCCGAGCTCATCGGGCACATCAACGAGTCGGACGCGGCGGTGCTCGCCGTGGACCTGCCGAGCGGCGTGCACACCGACACCGGGAGGGTGCTCGGCGCGGCGGTGGTCGCCAACGCCACGGTCACCTTCGCGTTTCCGAAGCGCGGCCTCGTGGTCTACCCCGGGGCGGCGTACGCGGGAGACATCGAAGTGGTCGACATCGGCATCCCCCGGGCCGTGGTGGAGCACGTGGCACCGCTCGCGGAGCTGGTGGACGACCTCGGGCCGCCGTTCCTGCCGGAGCGGGCGCTCGAGAGCCACAAGGGGCACTACGGGCACGTCCTGGTCCTCGGCGGGGCACCCGGGAAGGGGGGCGCGGCGTTGCTGGCTGGCACGGCCGCCCTGCGGGCTGGCGCCGGGCTCGTCACGGTCGGCACGCACGCGCGCTGCCAGGCCTCGCTGGAAGGCCGGCAGCCCGAGCTCATGGTCGAGGCGGCGTACGACGACGGCTCCGTGGACCTCGAGGTGCTCGGGCGCCTCTTGGACGCCGCCGATGTGGTCGTCGTGGGCCCGGGTCTCCCCACGGGCGCCGTGGGGAGAGAGGTGCTGGCCCAGGTGCTCGAGCGCGGCGAGGTGCCGGTGGTGCTCGACGCGGGCGGGCTCGACATCGCCTCGCGCGCACCCGAGCTCTTCCGCTCGCGCGCGTCGCCGCTGGTGATCACGCCCCACCCCGGGGAGGCTGGGCGGCTCCTCGGGACCGACGCGTCCGCGGTGCAAGCGGATCGCTTCGCGGCGCTGGGCGCGCTGGTGGAGCGCAGCATGGCGATCACCGTGCTCAAGGGCGCGAGGACGCTCATCGGCGACCCGGAGGGGCGCGTGGCGATCCTGACCAACGGTAACCCCGGGATGGCCACGGCCGGCACGGGCGACGTTCTCGCGGGCCTGGTCGGCGCCTTCCTCGCCCGCGAGCTGGAGCCGTTCGACGCCGTGCGCGCAGCCGCGTTTGTCCACGCCGAGGCAGGCGACCGCGCTGCTGCGGTGCTGGGACAGGACAGCGTGATCGCCTCGGACCTGCTCGGTGCGCTGCCGGGGGTGTTGTTCCCAGACGGGCTGCGGCGCGATGGCTGACGTCACCGGCCTGCGCGCGATCCGGTACGCGCTGCCTGAGGGCGCCGACGCGTCCGCCTTGCTCTGCCCGCCATACGACGTGATCGACGCCGACGACATTGCGGCGCTCGGGGCGCGCAGCGCTCACAACGCGGTCCACGTGGACGTGGCGCTAGGGGGCGACTATGCGGCGGCCGGGGAGCGGTTTCGATCATGGCTGCGCGGGGGGCTGCTGGTGGCCGATCCGCGTCCCGCCGTCACCCTGGTGGAGCAACGTTTCGTGGGCCCGGATGGCGTGGCTCGGCTGCGTCGCGGGATCATCGCTGGCGTGAAGCTCGAGCCCTTCGAGCGCGCCGTGATCCTGCCGCACGAACACACCCTGAAGGGCCCCAAGGTTGATCGCCTGCGGCTCTTCGAGGCGCTCGGCGCCAGCGCGAGCCAGGTCTTCGCGGTGTACTCACCCGACGGTGGCGACCCAGCGGCCTCGCTCTGGCGCGATGTCGACGCGACTGACGGGGGGCAGTTGCGCCCGCTCGTGGTCGCCCACAGCGACGACGGTGTACAACATCGCGCCTGGCGCATGGACGATCCCGCGGGGCTCGCGGAGCTCTCCGCAGGCTTCGCGGGTCGCCAATTGCTCATCGCTGACGGCCATCATCGCTACGAGACGCACCTTGCGTACGCCGAGTCACACGGCCCGGACGGGGCGGCGGGGCGGGTGGCGATGTACCTTTGCGCGCTGGACGACCCCGGCACCCGCGTCTACCCGATCCACCGCCTGGTGCGAGACGTGGGGACCTGGTCGCCCTCCGACGTGGTGGCCGCGCTCGTGGCCGAGCCGGCGCATTTCGAGGCCGAGTGGCTGCCGCGGGGCGGCACGCTGGCGTCGCGGCAGGAGGCCCTGGAGAAAGCGCGGGCCACCTTCGTGTTGGCCTTTCCGGATGGGCAAGCGGCGCTCTGCCGCTGGAGAGGCGCTTCAGACGGGGGCCCGCTCGCGAGCTTCCCGCTGTCTGTTCTGCAGGATGAGGTCTTCGAGCGCGTCTTCGGGATCACGAAGGAGCGCCTCGCGGCGGAGTCCAACGTAGACTTCGTCAAGGTCCCGGCGGAGTTCGACGCTCGCCTCGCCAGCGGCCGCTACACCTTCGGGGTGATCGTTCCTCCTGCCGATCTAGGCGTTGTCCTCGGCGCTGCGCGCGCCGGACTCCGGATGCCGCAGAAGAGCACGTACTTCTTCCCCAAAATCCTGACCGGTCTTGTATTCAGCCCGTTGGAAGAAATGGCGTAAGCGTTGCGGGCGCCCGCATGGGCGGCTAGACTCTGTGCGGTGGCGCTCCGTCCCCCTGGAGCGCGAGGAGGCGTCGATGCTCGACCCGGTGATTATCCGGAAGATCCGCGAGGAGGAACGGCGTCGACGTGAGCGAGAGTCGGTGCAGATCCCCTTGTACTACGAGCCTCCGCCGCCTGATCACTACCCCCAGCGCCCGATCAAGCCCGAAGACGAAGAGCGCAGCGGCGGCACTGTTATCGAGATCGATCTCTGAGCACCCGGCCCGCCTAGTCGCGCGGGCAGAAACACGGCGCTGCCGATTGATACGGCGGCGCGTAAGGGACTCAGCGCCGCGAGGCGCCCCTCCAGACTTCAGTTCACGAATCGGTAGACGACTTCGCCCTCTTTGACGAGGCCGAGCTCGTGGCGCGCGACCTGCTCCAGGTAGCGGTCGTCGTGCTGGATGGCCTGGATCTGCAGCTTGAGCTGAGCGTTGCGCGCCATCAGGTCCAGGTTCTGGCGGCGCATGTCTTCCACGCGCTCGGCCAGCTGACCGCGCTGCTTGCGTGCGTCGGAGAGCACCACGTATTGTGCCACCGCCACGAGCAGCGCCACCGCGAGCACGCGCCAGACGAGGCGCGCGGTCAACTCACGGAAAATACGCCAGCCCTGTGGCCGAGGAGGTGCCATGGCTGCGGACCGTAAAGGAGCCCAACGGTGATCGCCAGTTTCTCAACGCGGCTCGTCGCAGCGCTCTGCTTCGCAGTGTCCGTGGGCGTCGTAGGCTGCGGGGCCGAGCCCGTCGCAGCCGCTGCTAGTGCCGTCTCGCCGGCGCCCACCGTAGCCTTCACAGCGCCCGTGGACGGATCCCTCGTGCGGGGATCGATCGTCCGCGTCTCCGGCACGGCCGCACACACCACCGAGCTTCGGGTCAATGGACAGGTGGTCCCCGTCCAATCGGGCACGTTCACGCTGGAGCTGCCCTTCCAAGACGGCCCCGTCGAGGTCACCGCCGAAGCCACCGGGCCGGGCGGCGTGTCCCGTGCTACCGCGGTGTTCGAGGTGGATGGCACCCCGCCGGCGCTGGCGCTTGCCACGCCGGGACGCGCCACCAGCTTGCCCACCGCGCCCGGTGCGCTTCAGACCCCGGTGGGCGTCTCTTTCAGCGCCTTCGACGAGCGGGGCCTCACGGCCGTCACGTTGACCGGCTCGGACACCTCCGCCGACGCCGCGGGGGGCGGCTCGGTCGAGCTGAAGGTGCCGCCGGGGCTCTCTCTCCTTCGAGCCACCGCCACCGACGCCGCGGGCAACCTCGCGCGCGAGACCGTCGCGGTCCTCGCTGGTGACTTTCGCCCAGCCACCGAGCTCCTCCCGGACGCAGTGGTGGTGCATGTGGGGCCCGCGGCGTTCGCGGCCATTGCGCGCGCCGCCGAGCAGGTGGTCGATGACCTCGACGTCGAGGCGTTCGCGCTGGCCAAGAACCCATTCGTGGACAGCGGCACCGTGCGCTTGGAGGTCACGGCGGCCTCGCTGAATGCGCCGACCGAGGTGGCGTTTTCGCTGGCGCAAGACGGCCTGTCGCTGACCGCGGCGCTCAACGGCGTCCACCTCGCGGTCGCCGCCAAGGTGACCGTTGCGACGGAGCCCGCACTCTTCGAAATCGACATCCAGGTCCCGCGCCTCGCGGCGACGGTCCCGGTGCGGATCACCACTGACACGTCTCTCGAGCCGCCCGTCTTCGACGTGACCCTGCTCCCGCCCACCTTCGACATCGTGGACCCCATCGTCACCGTCACTGCCCAGGACGGCACGCCAGTGCCTGACACCGGCTTCATCCAGGGGGAGGTGCTCGCGACGCTGGAGACGCTGGTCTCGTCGCTGGTGACGCAGTACGGGCAAGAGCCGCTCCGCGTCGCGACCGCGGCGCTCACCAGCCCCATCGAGGTGCCGTTCGGCGGCGCCCCGATCGTGGTTGACCTCGAGGCGATCGAAGCCACCGTGGCCACCACCGGGCTGGACCTGCGGCTCGGCGGCGTGGTCTTTATCGACGGCGCCAGCGCGGTCCCCGTCGATCCCGGCGTCTACCGCACCCCCACCTCGCCGGCGCTGGCCCTCACCAGCGACGATCTGGCGTTCGCCCTCTCGGACGACCTCGTCAACACGGTCCTGCACGAGGCGTGGCGGCGCGGCGCGCTCGACTACCGGGTCGACCAGTCGCTGCTCGATGGCGCCAAGGCCGAGCTCGACCTTGTCGCCGGCTTCCTCGGGGGTCTCACGGACCTCCTCGGGGACTCGGTGAACCCCGAGGCCCCGCTCGGCCTCGATCTCGGGGCGAGCCTACCGCCCATCATGCAGCCCGGGGGGAGCGGCCTCGTCACCCTGGGCCTCGGTGACGCGACCCTGGGCTTCGTGGTGGGCTCGGCGCCGGGCGGACCGCTGCCCGTCGAGCCGCTCGGCTCCGGGTACGTGAGCGTGTTCCTGGCCGTGGGTGTCGAGGCGCGGGGCGAGGAGGTGGCGCTCACCCTCGACCTCGTGGAGTCCGCGTTCGACCTGGACCTCACGGATCCCAAGGCCAAGAGGACCGCCGAGGCCGACATCGAGCCCTTCGTCGAGGCGTTCCTGGGCGAGCTGGGCCCGCTGCTCGGGAGCCTGCTCGCGCCGTTCAAGCTCCCGGCGATCGCGGGATTCCAGCCGTACGGCGTGTCGGTCGGCGACGAGGGCACGGCGGGCGGCTTCCTGGTGGTGCACGCCCTCATCCGCCCCGCGGACTGAGCGAGGTCGAGCGCGAGCCGCTACCCCGGCGGCATGCGCTGCCCGGGATCGCGGCGCCGACGATGGCGGCCCGTCAGGGGCAGTCGACGCAGAGCACGGTGTCGGTGATCGCGCCGGTAATTGAGGCGGCGGGGACCTGGGTGAGGTCCACGGTGGTCGCCGTGAGGCCGGAGTCTGATCCCACCGCGAAGGTCGTGCTGTTGAGGGAGCCGTAGTCCCCGTCACTCACCAGAACGTCCGCCAGGGTGCTGAGCTGGGCGCCGCCGCGGACCTCGAGGTTTCGGAAGGCGTACAACGTCCGATAGGCCGTCCCCGGCACCGCGACGGCGTTGATGCCCGTGGCCGTGGTGATGGTGTTGTTGGTGCTGGCGAGCACCGAGAAGACCACGTCGTCGTCCAGAGTGGGCGCGCCCTGACCCACCGCTGGGTTGATCGTGGTGCCTACCCAGAGGTTGTTCGCCCCGAGCGCCGCGCTCGTGGTGACACTTGTGGCCGTCTCGGCGGTGACAGTGCCGGCCGGCAAGGCCGGGAGCGGCGTGGAGGAGAGCGGCGCCGGAGTGCCTCGGTTGTCGACGATGAGGGTGCCCCGCGACTCCGAGAGCGCCCGCACGAAGATCGTGCCCGCGCCGCCGGCGACGAAGCCGGTCCCGCCGCTCGCGTCCACGTTCTGGAGCAACGCCGCGCCGGCGTAGTTGCCCACCAGTACCACATGCCCGACCAGCGCGATCCGGCCACCCCCGCCGCCGCCGGAGGTGCCGTCCAGCGCGTCTCCGCCAAGGGCTTGGATCCGCCCGGTTCCCGCGCCGGAGATCGAGACCGCTCCGATCGAGATGGTCCCGCCGGCGCCACCACCGCCGGCGATGTCTTTGCCGTTGGCCATGAGGCTGCCGTTCACGACCAGGGTCCCGCCGAGGTCCATGGTGATCCGGCCGCCGCCATTCGCCTCGAGCCCGCCGCCGCCAGCACCCGGCAGATTGGGCGCCGCGATGAGGCCATACGCCGCCGGTGCGGTACCGCCGCCGATGGCGGTGCCACCGATCCCGCCGTGGCTGCCGCCCACGCCCGCTGCCGCCCCCGGGAGGTTGTTGGCGGTTCGGCCCTGCGCGTAGCCACGGCGGTTGGCGTTGATGTTGGACCCGGTCGCGACGGTGACGTTCTTCCCGAGGATGGTGAGGCCGTACTCGGTCGTGGTCGTACACGCGGGGTGAGACAACGTGCTCGTGCCTTGGATGAAGAGGTCGCTGCCGGCGTCGATCGCCGTGGAGTTCACGAACGCACCGTTGTCGATGGTGAGGGTGCCGCCGGTCGTGATGCTGAGCAGGTCCGCGGTAGACGCAGACACCCGCACGCTCCCAGCCGACGTGAGCGCGCCGACCGAGTGTGTGCCGCCGCCGAGGTCGACGCTGCCGGCCGTGAGCGGGCCTGTGCCCCCGCCGATTACGATGCTGGCGGTGGCGCCGCTCACCGTGAGCGCCCCGGTTACGTCGAGCGCCGCGTGAGAGATCTGTGAGGGCGCAGCGCCTGGGACGGTCATCGTCACGGTGTTGGCCTTGGCCGCCGTGAGGCCGGACCAGACGGCGCCCTTGAGCACCACGTCGAACGCGAAGCCCGCCGCGCCGTCGCGCAGCAGTGAGGGCGTGGCGAGGCGGGCAGAGGTGCTCCCGCTGTGGGTGAGCGAGAAGCCGGTCGCGGCGCCGAGGTCCACCGCAGGCAGGGTGAGATCGAGGGCGCCGAGATCCACCAGACCGGTGCCGGAGCTGAGGGTGAATCGCTGGCCGAGCGTCGCGCCGTCGACCGCGATCGTAGAGACCCCGATCGCGGTGGAGGCGCTGAAAGCACCCTGCACCGTGAGGTTCGCTCCGAGGCGGAGGTGGCCACGGGACAGCGCCACCGTGTTGGCCACGAAGTCCCCCGAGGTGCGGAGCGACGCGCCGGACGCGATGACGAGGTTCCAGGCGAAGGCAGCGTTCCCGGCGCGGTAGAGCGCACCCACGTCGAAGCTGGCGGCGGGCGCCAGGACCTGGCCACCGCCAAAGTCGAGGCCAGCCTGCTCGCCGGAGAGCTTGATGAACTCCGCAGTGCCCAGATCCAGCGCTGCGGCGCTGATCGCGCCCTTGGCGTCGAAGGTGGCCTCATCGCTCGTGCCCCGGTCGCCGTTCACGGCGGACACGACCCCCGCGGTCCGAATGGCGGCCTGCTTGCGCAGGTCGAGGTTCTTCGCGGCTAGCTGCGTCGCGGCCTTACCCCCCACGACGGTCACGGGGCGCGGGTCGGCGGACAGGAACAGGGAATTGGCCGTGTTGGAGATGATCGTGAACGTGGTGTCCTCGACCAGGTTCGACGCCGAGGTCCCTTGGGCCAGGTTCGGGTTGAGGCGGAGGCCTACGTACCGCCCCGGTGTGAGCGTGACGCCGCTGAGCGTGACGGACACGGCGTCGACCGCGGAGACCGTAGCCTGCGGGATCGCGGTGAGCGTGGTGACACCCGCGTTCGCGTTGGTGCCTTGGATGCCGATCCCTTCGTCCGCGCCGGAGCCGAAGATGTAGTCGGGCACCGTCTCGCCGCTTGCTCGCAGCACGAGCACGCCGTTGGGGCCCTTGTTGTAGAACGCCACGCCGGGCCGCACGGTGACCTTCTCCGTGAGCGACGCGTCCGAGAAGCTGCCTGAGCGGCTCGTGAAGCCCACGAGCGAGACGACGCCGCCATTGCCGGCCACCTGCAAGAGGCGGCTGGCGTCGGTGCCCTGGGCGGAGCGGCCGCGCGCGCTGATGGAGCCGCTGCCGGTGAGCTCCTTGGCGTCGATGTAGACGCGACCGCCGGAGTCGCCGACCTTGAGGCCCTTCGTGGCCCACGGCGCGTCCGGCGTGCACTCGCCCATTCCGTCGGCGCGGATATCCCCGTCGATGCTGGCTTTTCCGGCGCCGACAACCTTGATCCGCACGAGCCCGCCGGGCGCCGTGACGAAGCCTCCGGGGAAGGTGGGGCAGTTGTTTCGGCCCGAGGTCTTCGGGCTCACGAGGTCGCCGAAGAGCTCGTAAGGCGTGGAGATCTCGGGTGGCGCGGCGCTCCCGCTGGTGGGGCCTGCCCCCGATACGTCCAGGATGGCCCCGGCGCCGATGAAGAGCTCGTCCACCTCGATGTCGATGCGGGCGCCGCGCTCGTGGGTGACGGCGCCTCCCTTGATGATGAAGCTGCCGAACTTCATGAGCGGGCAGGCGTCGGTGGTGTTGATGGTGAGGATGCCGCTCTCCACCAGGATCGACTTGCCCTCGAACGCGTTGTAGTTCGAGCAGTCGATCTTGGAGAACCCAGAGACGACGAGCTCGGGCTGCACGAACGAGACCTCAGCGGCCTGCGCGAACAGCGTCCCGGAGAGCTTGCCGAACACGCTCGCCGTGCCCACGACGAGGCTGGAGCGCAGCTTCTGCGTGTAGACGCCGCCGCCGATGGAGATCGGGCTGCCGAGCAGCGTGCCGGCGGTGGTCTGGATCGTGATGGCGTGGGGCGCGCCCACGGTGGTGGGTGTGCCGTACTGGTCCCGCACCACCACCCGGAGCGTCGTCTCGTCCAGGCCGTCAGCGACGATGCTGGACCGGTCCGGGGCGATGGTGCACGAGAGCGCCACAGGGGTGCCCGGTGGCGGCGCAGTGACCGTGAGCGTGCCTGTGGCGTCGCCTTGAACGCCGGCCGCGACCGCGGTGGCCAGGATTCGGCCCGAGGTCACCGGTGTGACCGGCGCGAATGTGGCCGTCTTGCTGCCGGGGGCGGCTTGGGGCACGTCCAGAGTGCCATCCCGCGTCCACACCACGGCCTGCCCGCCAGCGTAGAGCCCGTTCACGTCATAGCCGGCCGCGTAGAGCGTGAGCGTCTGACCGAGCTGCACCGTGAGCGAGCCCACCTCGTTGCCGAGGCCCTTCCCAGCGTCACGGATCACCACGGAGACCACGGGGCCCGGGACCTGCGGGTCGCAGGCGTCGCCGATCGCGTCTTCGTCCACGTCGGCCTGGGTGCTGTTCGAGTTGATCGGGCAGTTGTCGGTGGCGTCGGGTACGCCGTCGCCGTCGTCGTCGGGGTCGATGCAGTCCGCCAGGGCGTCGCCGTCCAGGTTCGAGAAGCCCTCGTCGGCCGTGCCGTTGCAGTTCTGATCGAGGCCGTCGCAGAGCTCGGGCGCGCCGTGGTAGACGAGCTTGTCGAACACAGCACAGTCCGCCGCGTCCGGGTCGCCGTCGCCGTCGTCGTCCGGATCCACACAGTCTTTCAGAGTGTCGGCGTCGAAGTCGGGGAAGCCCGCGTCCACTATCGGGCTGCAGGAGTTGTCCTTGCCGTCGCAGACCTCGGGGTTGCCGGGGAAGACCGTGGCGTCGAGCGGCCGGCAGTCCGCGGTGTCCGCTACGCCGTCCGCGTCGTCGTCCGAGTCGCACGCGTCGCCCGCGCCGTCGTTGTCGGTGTCCTTCTGCGACGCGTTGGAGGCCGTGCGGCAGTTGTCGGCCGCGTCCGCGATGTCGTCGTTGTCGTCGTCCGAGTCACAGGCGTCGCCTGCGAGGTCGCCGTCGGTGTCCGTCTGAACGCTGTTCGCGACCTTCGTGCAGTTGTCCACCAGGTTCCCGACGCCGTCGTCGTCGATGTCAGTGTCCACGCAGTCCGCGAACGCGTCTCCGTCGGTGTTGGGGAAGCCGTCGTCCTTCACCCCGTTGCAGTTCTGGTCGACGTTGTCGCAGACCTCCACCGCCGCCGGATGGATGAGGGCGTTCGTGGGCGCGCAGTCGCCGGCGTCAGCGGTGAGGTCGTTGTCGTCGTCGGCGTCCACGCAGTCCTTGGCGAGGTCGCCGTCGGAGTCCGGGAAGCCTTCATCGACGGTGTTGTCACAGTCGTTGTCGATCCCGTCGCAGAGCTCGGTGGCGCCCGGGAAGATCTTGACCGCGGTGGGCTTGCAGTCGGCTGCGTCGGCCACGCCGTCTCCGTCGTCGTCGGAGTCGCACGCGTCACCAGCGTTGTCGCCGTCCGTGTCCGTCTGGTCGGCGTTCGCGACGAGGCGGCAGTTGTCCGAGGCGTCGGGTCGGCCGTCGTTGTCGTCGTCGCCGTCGCAGGCGTCTCCGAGCCCGTCGGCGTCGGTGTCTGTCTGGTCGTTGGCTACGAGTGGGCAGTTGTCCACCCCATCGAGGCGCCCGTCGTTGTCGTCGTCTTGCTCGAAGCAGTCGGCGAGGCCGTCGGCGTCAGAGTCCGCGAAGCCCTCGTCTTTGTTGCCGTCGCAGTCGTTGTCCTGGTTGTCGCAGATCTCCGTGACCAGGGTCGAGATGTTCGGGTTGTTGTCGACGCAGTCGGTCGTATCCGGGTCGCCGTCGTTGTCGTCGTCCGTGTCCACGCAGTCAGCGTCGGCGTCCCCGTCGACGTTCGAGAAGCCCTCGTCCACCTTGCCGTCGCAGTCGTCGTCCTTGGCGTTGCAGGACTCCACGGCGTTCTTGGAGATCGCCGCCACCTTCGGCGCGCAGTCCGTGGTGTCGGGGTCGCCGTCGTTGTCGTCGTCCGAGTCCACGCAGTCGGCGGAGGTGTCGCCGTCGGTGTTCGTGAAGCCCTCGTCGGTAGCCCCGCTGCAGTTGTCGTCGACCGCATTGCAGGTCTCCACCGCGAGGCGGGAGACCAGGGCAGCCAGCGGCGCGCAGTCCGTGCTGTCCGGGTCACCGTCGTTGTCGTCGTCTGCGTCGAGGCAGTCCTTGGTGGTGTCGCCGTCCGAGTCGGGGAAGCCCTCGTCGGTGGTGCCGCTACAGTTGTCGTCCTTGCCGTTGCACAGTTCGGTTGCGCCGTGCCGAATCGCAGCGTTCAGCGGCGCGCAGTCGGCGCTGTCTGGGTCACCGTCGTTGTCGTCGTCGAGGTCGCGGCAGTCGGGCGTGAGGTCGGTGTCGGTGTCGGCGAAGCCCTCGTCGAGCTGCCCGTTGCAGTTGTTGTCGACGCCGTCGCAGGTCTCGGTGGCGGCCGACGAGACCGCGCTGTTCAGCGGGGAGCAGTCGAGAGTGTCCGCGTCGCCGTCGTTGTCGTCGTCGAGGTCCACGCAGTTGGCCTGCGTGTCTCCGTCGGTGTTCGTGAAGCCCTCGTCCACGCCCTGCTTGCAGTTGTTGTCCACACCGTCACAGGCCTCTACGGCCGTCGGCGAGACCAACGGGTTCGTGGGGGCGCAGTCCTGCGCGTCGGCGGTCCCGTCGTTGTCATCGTCCAGGTCGCAGGGGTTGCCCTTACCGTCGCCGTCCGGATCGGCTTGATCCGTGTTCTTCGCGATCGGGCAGTTGTCCACGAGGTCCGGGACCCCGTCTCCGTCGTCGTCGTCGTCCACGCAGTTCGCGGCGCCGTCGAGGTCGAAGTCGGGGAAGCCCTCGTCGGCGAGGGAGTCGCAGTTCTCATCTACGCCGTTACAGACCTCGGTTGCGAAGTGCGAGATGAACTTGTCGTTGGGCGCGCAGTCGAAGATGTCGGGATCGCCGTCAGCGTCGTCGTCCGAGTCCAGGCAGTCGCCGATGCCGTCCCCATCCACGTCGCCGAAGCCCTCGTCGATCGCGTCGTTGCAGTTGTTGTCCACGAGGTCGCACTTCTCGGCGGCCAACGGGTGGATCAACGCGTTGGTGGGCTTGCAGTCGTCGCCATCCAAGGCGCCGTCTCCGTCATCGTCCGGATCGCAGGCGTCTCCGAGCTTGTCTTGGTCGGAGTCGAGCTGGGTGGGGTTGGCGGTGGTGGGGCAGTTGTCTCCGCCGTTGCCGAGCCCGTCGTTGTCCGCGTCGCTGTCGCAGAGGTCGCCTTGCGCGTCGTTGTCGGCGTTTGCCTGGTCCGCGTTGCTCACGAGCGGGCAGTTGTCCGCGCCGTCGAGCTTGCCGTCGTCGTCGTCGTCCATGTCCACGCAGTCCGCTTCGGCGTCGAGGTCCGTGTCCGAGAAGGTCTCGTCGGCCGTGCCGGTGCAGTTGTTGTCTTTACCGTCGCAGAGCTCGGGCAGCAGCGACGAGATCGAGAGATCCGTGGGGGCGCAGTCGCTGCTGTCCGGGTCGCCGTCGTTGTCGTCGTCTGGGTCCACACAGTCGGCGCGCGAGTCGCCGTCGGTGTTCGCGAAGCCCTCGTCGATCGCTCCGTCGCAGTCATCGTCCTTGCCGTTACAGAGCTCGGCGGCGCCGTGGTACGCGAGGCGGTCGGTTGGGGCGCAGTCAGCCACGTCGGGGTCCCCGTCGCCGTCATCGTCAGCGTCCAGGCAGTCCGCGAGGGTGTCCGCGTCGATGTCGGCGAAGCCCTCGTCGGTTGCCGAGTCGCAGTCGTTGTCCTTGCCGTCGCAGAGCTCGGCGGCCGTCTTGGACACCGACTGCACGAGGGGCGCGCAGTCGCTGCTGTCCGGGTCTCCGTCGTTGTCGTCGTCCAGGTCGAGGCAGTCGGGCAGGTTGTCGCCGTCGGTGTTGACGAAGCCGTCATCCATCACGCCTGAGCAGTCGTCGTCCTTCCCGTTGCAGATCTCCGTGGCCCCGTGCCGAACGTCGGGGTCTGTGGGCGCGCAGTCCTCGGCGTCGGGATCGCCGTCGTTGTCGTCGTCCAGGTCGACGCAGTCCTTGGACCCATCCGCGTCGTTGTCGGGGAAGGCCTCGTCCACCTGCCCGTTGCAGTTGTTGTCCTTGCCGTCGCAGCTCTCGAGCGACTTGTTGGACGTAGCCGCGTTTGTGGGTGCGCAGTCCGACACGTCCGGGTCGCCGTCGTTGTCGTCGTCGGCGTCAACGCAGTTGCGCGTCCCGTCGCCGTCCGTGTCGGGGAACGCGTCGTCCGCCACGCCCGAGCAGTCCTGGTCCACGCCGTCGCAGATCTCGGTGGCGCCAGGGTGTACCGCCGCGTCCTTGGGTCGACAGTCGTTGACGTCTGGCGTGAGGTCGCCGTCGTCGTCCGTGTCGCACGTGTCGCCGAGGCTGTCGTCGTCCGTGTCGGCCTGGCCGCTGTTCGACACCTTCGGGCAGTTGTCGGCCGAGTCCTCGATCGAGTCGTTGTCGTCGTCTTCGTCGCAGGCGTCACCTGCGCCGTCGCCGTCGTTGTCGAACTGGGTGGCGTCCGCCACGAGCGGGCAGTTGTCGTCGCTGTCGTCGAAGTCGTCGCCGTCGTCGTCCTTGTCGACGCAGTCCTTCACCCCGTCGCTGTCGAGGTCGGCAAAGCCCTCGTCGATCTCGAGGTCGCAGTCGTCGTCCTTCCCGTTGCACACCTCCGGTGTGCTGGTGGACCGCGTGGGGTCCACGGGCGCGCAGTCCGTGGTGTCCGGGTCTCCGTCGTTGTCGTCGTCGGCGTCCACGCAGTCCTTCGAGGCGTCGCCGTCGCTGTTCGGGAAGTCCTCGTCCACGAAGGAGTCGCAGTCGTTGTCCACGCCGTCGCAGACCTCTGCGGCCTTGTGCGAGATGAGGTTGTTCTGCGGGGCGCAGTCCGTGCCGTCGGGGTCGCCGTCGCTGTCGCCGTCGGTCTGGAGGCAGTCCTTGACGCCGTTCTTGTCCACGTCGCCGAAGTCCTCGTCGGTGGAGCCGTCGCAGTCGTTGTCGACCGTGTCGCAGAGCTCCTTGGCGCTCTTCTTCACGATCGGGTTCTCTGGTGCGCAGTCCGTGGTGTCGGGGTCGCCGTCCTGATCGTCGTCGGGGTCGATGCAGTTGGCGAGCTTGTCGCCGTCGGTGTCGATGAAGCCCTCGTCCGTGAGCTTGTCGCAGTCGTTGTCGATACCGTCGCAGGCCTCCACGGCTGACTTCGAGACCAACGGATCCGTCGGGGCGCAGTCGGTCGTGTTGGGGTCCCCGTCGGCGTCCCTGTCGTCGTCGCAGGCGTCGCCGAGGCCGTCGCTGTCGAGGTCGGCCTGGGTGGGGTCGAAGTGCAGCGGGCACACGTCGGCGGCGTTGAAGACGGCGTCGCCGTCCCTGTCGTCGTCGCAGGCGTCGCCGACCTGATCGAGGTCGGTGTCGAGCTGGCTGAAGTTGGGCGTGAGCGAACAGTTGTCCTTCGAGTCGTCGATGGTGTCGTCGTCGTCGTCCGTGTCGACGCAGTCGCTGGTGCCGTCGCCGTCGGTGTCGTCGTAGGCGTCGTCCGTGTGGCCGTTACAGTCGTTGTCTGCCCCGTCGCAGGTCTCGGCGGCCGGGTAGGCAGCGTCGCAGATGGGGCCGAGCGCGCCCGAGCACGTCTCCACGCCCGAGCAGGTCCCGAAGGCCGTGCTCCGGACACAGGGCTTCGGCGCGAAGCCCTCGTCGGTCTGCCCGTCGCAGTTGTCGTCGATGGCGTTGCACTCCTCCGGGGCGGGCAGGCGAGCGTCGCAGCCCTCCCACCCGTTCGCGCCCTCGCAGGTCTCGACTCCGGAGCAGGAACCGAAGGCGTTCTGGACCTGGCAGAGGCGGCTGGTCCCGTCGACCTCGGGCGTGCACACGCAGCTCTGGGTGTCTGGGAGGCACTGGCTGGTGCCCACCCCGTCGGCGGGAGGAGTGCACGAGTATCCGGACGGGCAGTCGGAGGTGTCGAGGCAGTGCTGCGTACAGTAGGTGCCGCCGTCGTTGCCTACGGGCGTACAGTGGTCGAGCTTGCCGCCGCAGTCCTCGTCCACCGTGCAGGGGGCGCAGATCTCCACGGTGCCGAGCACGCAAATGAACGAGATGTCCGGCTCGGTCTGTTGCACGCCCTTGCAGAGCCACCCCGTGGGGCAGTCATCGAGGCAGAGGCGCGTGCAGACGTAGCTGCCCGTGGGACCCGGCACGCAGAAGTCGTCCGAGCAGTCGGAGTTGTCGGTACACGGAGCGCCGAAGCTGCCCGGGCTCGCGTCATCCGGGAGGTACACGTCCACCACCGGCGGCGGACCCTCGTCGGTCTGGAACAGCGAGTCCAGCGTGACCACCTGGGTGTCGGAGCCGGCTGAGGGTGCATCCCCCGTGGTACCCCCGGGCGTGTCGGAGATGGGACCGGAGTCCGGTGAAGCGAAGGTGGCCGCCTCCGGCGCGGAGGTGCAGGCGGTGAGCGTGAGGAGTGCGGCGAGTCTGACGTGCGGCGACATGCCGGGGAGCCTACGGGCGAGCGAACCCGGGGGCAATCATGTCGGCAAGGGGAGCGGCGCGCGGTCGAGGCGCGCGACCACTTCGACGTGCGGCGTGTGGGGAAACTGGTCCACGCCCTGGGCCCAGATGAGCTCGTAGCCCGCGCGCCGCAGCGGGGGCAGCTCGCGCGCCAGAGACTCGGGGTTGCAGGAGACGTAGACCAGCCGGGCGGCGCCCAGTGCGACCACCGCATCGAGCGCGACGCCGAGCCCAGCCCGAGGGGGATCGACCACGACCACGTCGGGTGCGAGGCCGCGCTCGCGGAGGACCGCTCCGGCGTCGCCGACCTCGAAGGTGACGTTGGTGAGCCCGTTTCGGCGGGCGTTCTCAGCGGCCGCGGCGACGGACTCGGGCACTAGCTCGATGCCGAGCACGGCCTCGCAGCGGCGCGCCAGGGCGAGGGCGATCCCGCCCACGCCGCAATAGAGATCCAGGGCGAGGCGCGGAGTCCCCTCGTCGCACGCGGCCTCCAGGATCAGCGAATAGAGCCGCTCTGCGGCGCGCGTGTTCGGCTGAAAGAAGGTCCGCGGGCCGAGCTCGAGGAAGAGCGGTCCGCCGGGGAGCGCGAGGCGCTCGGTGATCGATGCACGGCCGAAGAGGGTGCACGTGTCGAGCTCGGTTCGGCGCCCGCGCGCGGCCCGCCTTCGGGTCCATACGACGCCTGTCAGCGGGGCCGATAGCGCCTCCCCGAGCGCCACGGCGGCCTCGGCGAACGCCGCTGCGGCCACGTCGCTGGCGACGCTGGCGCCGTCGAGCATGGCGGTGGGCGCGTCGGTGGTCCCGAGGTCGACCAGGCGCTCGCCCGTGGAGGTCTCGCGGAGCGTGACGGTGCGCAGCAAGCCGCCATCGCCGTCGCGCCGGGCCGCCTCGAAGCCGCGGACGCGGAGCCACTCGCCGAGGGCCGGTATGAGGCGCGCGGAGCCCTCGGCCATGAGCCGGCACGCAGGTAGGGAGATCAGCTCGTGGCGATAACCCCTGGGGTGCAGGCCCAGCGCGAGGTGGCCTTCGTTCACGGCGGGTCCGCACGAGAGCTCGAGCTTGTTCCGGTAGCCGAGGCCCTCGGGCGAACCGACCAGCGGTCTCAAGCGCTCGCCAGCCCGCAGGAGCTGGGCCAGTCGGCGCTGCTTCTCGGCCTCCTGCGCCTCTAGCGCCGTGTGCTGCAGCGCGCAGCCACCGCACGCGGGACCGCTGCGGGGGGCGGAGATGTCGAGCGCGACGGGGCAGGGGGGGACGCGCCGCGCCGCCCCCGCCGTGGCGGCGTCCAGGGAGGTGACCTCGCACTCGACGTCATTCCGGTGCACCGCGAGTACGCGAAGGGTCACGACCTCCCCGGGCAGCGTTCCCGGCGCCAGGACGCGGAGCTTGCGCGGCTCACCGCTGATCCGGGCGGAGAGCGTCGCCACGCCGTCGCCTGCGCTGTCGAGGTGGTCGATCTCCACCACGAGCGCGTCGTCCCTTCGCGGCTTTCGCTCCAGCGGCCAGACCCGCGTCGCCGTCATGCGGTGGCGCTCGTGTTGGTGAGCTGGTGCTCGACCAGGTGGCGATACAGGCCCCCGCGGGTGAGCAACGCGTCGTGGGTGCCGCGCTCGGCGATCCGGCCGCGATCCATGACGACGATCTCGTCGGCGTGTCGCACCGTGGAGAGGCGGTGGGCGATCACGAGCGTGGTCCGCCCCACCATGAGGCGATCCAGGGCCTCCTGCACCAGTCGCTCGGACTCGCTGTCGAG
>SXGT01505631.1_pt1 | contig 20641 bp, 17 predicted proteins | sample 3176221 | NCBI WGS metagenome assembly SXGT01 (sample SAMN11356862, study PRJNA531348) | freshwater metagenome | isolation source: freshwater sample F1-120 | place: China: Fuxian Lake, Yuxi | collected 2017-12-25
GCGCACCACCACCCACGAGACGCAGTTCATTCACAGGCACGCCCAAAGCCTGCAGTCGGCGAATGCCGAGGCTCAGATTGCAAGTGATGCCCTCAAGCACGGCGCGAAAGATGAGGCGGGTACCTGTTTAAGCAACTGTGGGTTGCCACCGGGAAGCATGGAGCTAAGAAAGTGTCCTGCAACTGAGAGCCAGTGTCCGGCGCAAAACAATCCGCGTAAATGCATGAAGTATGACTGCCAGTAGCCAGCCAAGATCTCATCGCCTCCCTGGCCGTTTAATGTCACAGGAACACCAACTTCGCGCGTCAGCCGCGCTAACGAATACGCGGCAAACTGAGGCAAGCCGCCGACGGGCTCATCATGGATCCAGGTAAAGCGATCCAAGTCGGCGAGAAACCGCTCCGGTGTTGGAGTCACGAAATGAGGTAAAGATCTTGTGCTTCCAATCACCGTGCGTGCATACTCTTCTTCGTCAATCTTTGAGCCTGGAAATGTGACTGTGAACGTTTCGAGATGTCTGTCCTCTTTTCTTTGCAGTGTGGAGATGCAGCCTGCGATCGCACTGCTGTCCAGCCCTCCGCTCAATGCACATCCCACAGGCACATCGCTGCGAAGGTGCACCTTGACAGAATCTTCGAGAGCTTCGCGAAATAGCCGTGAGGCTTCGCCGATATCGAATATCTCTGGCCTGATGCGTTCGGGATGCCAATACGGCTGAGGTGACGTTGTTGAGCCGGATGGCAAATCGATGAGTTGCCAGGTTCCCGGTGGAATCGCTTTGACGTCTTCAAAAAAGGTTACGTTTTCACGCTCGTAACCGGTCGATAAATAGTCGCAAAGCACGGGAGCATGGGGTTTGAGGCGAAACCCCGGCATGAGGGTGAGCTGCTTAATTTCGGAGACAATCGCGATGCCCTGCTCGCTGCAAGCCATATAAATCGGCTTGATTCCTAAGCGATCTCGTGAAAGTACGATCTTGTGTCGCGGTCCGTCAACGATCGCCAAACCCCACATTCCACGCATCTTTGCAAAACAATCGGTACCCCATTCATCATATGCGGCCAAAATCACTTCAGTATCAGTAGCAGTCTGGAATTGATGGCCGCACTTCTGTAGGTCGTAGCGAAGCTCGAGATAGTTGTAGATTTCGCCATTGAAGGTAATCCATAACCGGTTGTACCAACACATGGGTTGGCGTCCCGCGTCGCTCAAATCAAGAATGGACAATCGCCGATGCCCAAGCGCCACGCACCAATTGTGATTGTCAGGACCTGCAGCCTCACGAACTCCGTTGGAGGTGAATTCAAGCAAAGCGGTACCGAATCCATCAGGACCACGATGAGCGACAAGCTGGGTCATCGCGTCAATAACGGATACGCCTATAGTGCCGTGTGGAAATCGAAGGATAGTGGTAATGCCGCACATACAGCCAATCGAACTCAGCTACCTGTCATTTGCGAATCCCAGACACTCCCGTGCAAGCGGTAAACGCCTCTGGAACGTAACTGTTCACGGGCCAAGAGAGGGGGACAGGCAGATTTTCCCGGGAGCCACATTGGACAATCTCCTGACAGGACGATGCACCTCGCGCGAATTCGCCGGGAAAATGAGCCAGTCCCCGGCCCGTGAACGGTTACGCTTGGGCACATTGCAACACGTGCGCCTCTTCGAGTAGATGAGTGGCGTAGCTTTCGATCGTCGTTCGGTGGGCGCGTGCGGTGCCTCCCGCAATCAGGCGACTTCGCAGGCTGGCATCCTGTGCTATCCGAAGGAGGGCGACGGTGATGGCATGCGAGTCTCCCGGTTTCACTAGCAAGCCGTCCACGCCATCTTCGATTGACGCGGGGACTCCTCCGACATTTGTTGCGATTACCGGACAGCCGAAAGCTCGTGCTTCCACAAGAACTCGTGGAGTTCCTTCACTCCGACTGGCTAATACCAGCACATCCGCATCAGCATAAGACTGAAACAATCCCGGCCCAAACTCTTTAGGTCCCAATACCTGGATAACGCCTTCTTGATTTACAGTATGTTGCGCGCCCTGAATTAGTTCACCTATACCATGATCGACAAGGTCGTTTCCACCAATGATATGCAGTTCACTGTGCGGAACGATCCTGTGAAAGTTGCAAAAACTGTCGAGAAGGAGTTGAATGCCTTTTTCGTAGCGCAAATATCCCACATAGAGGACACGGAATGGCGCCTCCGACGAACGTTGCCGTGAGTAGGTGGCGATTTCCGATTCGAGAATTGTCGAAGATACAATCGCACGGCCGGAATCTTTCCCATAGCGGCTGAGTAGCGCTGGACCGTGAGTAACCACCCGAGCGTCATGGCGATGCGCGAGATGTTGTTGAAAGCGGTCAATCCCCCTTGCCATGGTGACTGCGACGGCCTTCTTCGTCCCGGTATAGAAGTTCGATGACTCGGTGATGGCACGAATGTCGGCGATGATATTGTATACCCGCGGCTTCCGCGGCGCGAGCAAGGCGGACGGCGCTGCGAATGGCAATTGCACGATCACGACGTCAGAGCGTCGTTCAACCTCCCGCACACAGGTGCGGCAGGCCCCCCCTTTCCAAAACCCTTGGGCATTGCTGGGAAGCCACGGCATAGGAATGATATCGTACGCTGGTGTTTCTACCAGGTAATCAGCCAATGGATGCTTGCTGGGGGACTTGCTAACGGCGAGCACCAGCGACGTACATTGTTGCGCGATTATTTCGATCAATCTGCCCAGACCGCTCGGGAGCCAAACGCCGTCACCAAAGTATGCTGACTTGTCAGACACAAAGCCAACCCGGAAGGGATACGGTGGGCTATTTACGTGCGATTTAAGCGCCGAGAGTGCTCGATAGCTCATGGAGTTAATCAGATGTGGGCAGTCGAAATGTCGCGGGCGAAAAAGACGGATCCCCACCTTATACCTGGATTCGGAGGCATCGGAATCAGCTCAATCTGAGAAATATCGAGCTGGTGGCTCATCCACGGTGACTTCTGGTCACGCCGGCCAGGCGCCAGATTGAGTTGGCTAACCCGTCCCCGCAGGGCGTCAATTGGTCTTCCGAGCCCGTCGCCAACCCAGATGCGGTTGGCCAAAAAAACCGGCCGGTCTCCAACGAAAGCGAGCCGTAAACTTCTCTTGGCAGCCATTCTTTTCGAGTCGGCGAACGACGCTTCGGCAGGCGTCGAACTCACGGATGGCTCCCAAGCAATGCCGGTTGGCGTTCGGGTTGGGTCGTAGCATTGAATTGCGGAAAACGCTTTCCTGGCCCCACCACCTGGGCGAAACTAAAATATTCAATCATGCACCAGCCGATGGCCAGCCCCAAGCCGATACTTGCACCAGGATTGTAGAGAATCTCACGTGTGAACATGCCGCGCACGGCCCACAGAACAACCATCGATCGAATCGTGTGAACCGACGCCACATACATCTTTCCAGCCGGTTGCTTTTTAGCCAATTTGGCCATGGGCCACCGCCAGATTGCCCATCCCGAATACAGCAGGGCGGCAAAACAAATCAGGCCGCTGCCGCCAGCGACGTGACCCCAGACGTTGTGAGGATCAATGACATTGTAGGCAGTCGATTCCGTGACTCGTAGGCCCAGTTCAAAAGGCAAACGCTGCGGCGACACACCCAACAAGGGATTCTCAAGGCCAATCATCAGACTGTTGCGAAAGAGATTAATACGAAAAGTGTCGGAGGTGCGACCCTGTTGAGTGTCCTTGATACGCTGCTCTGCCACACGCGTGTCGCCATAGTTGGAAATCCAAAAGGCGGCAACGGAAGTTAGGACGAGCACCAGCAAGGTTCCTGCAAATTTTCGATCCTTCATGAGCAGCACGCCCACAACCGCAACGCCCAGCCAACCCGATCGATTTCCACTCAATAGAATTGACACAACCGCCACTAAACCACAAAACATCAGGGGCACTTTCAGCAACCAGGTCAGGGTCTTGAATTGCAGCACAACCGCTCCTGCCAGCAAGATCGCAGACAAAGCGTAGATCGAGAATGAATTCTTGTTCGCGACGTCAATCGCCCCGCCTTCCGCGGACAGATCCGATGTTTGTAAGGCGCGGAATGCCAACAGGCCAATCGCCACCGTTAATCCCACAACGCCCGCAACGAAATCAGCTCGTGTGCGGACTAAAAGCGCCGCGACGACGATCATCACCAGTGCCGAACCACACTTGGCTATCTCCCCAAGCGCCACCGATTGTCCCATTGCTGAGATGGAGTACATGCATGTAAACACCAACAAGCCCGCGAGAATTCTCGAAGGAAATTGACCAAGGCGAGAGAATGCAAGAAACGGTGCCGAGATGAGAATGGGGAACAGACAGGGATGCACCAGCAGTCCACCAATTTCTGGACGCAAATCGCCAAAACCGGAACCGAATACGAATAACCCCGTGAAGAACAGAAGGACCCCACTGAGCGTCAACGAGCCAAGCTCTGCGTCGCCGATTAAGTTGGCGCCGCGTCCCGTGGCCCGGGCAGGGGAGTTATAGGTTGTGATCGACATTGGTTGAGAGGGAAACCAGGGGATGTTCAGACGATCCTAGGGCAATCTTACCACCTGGAAGTAACGCGGCTGGCTCGATAAGCGTCATTCCGTTTGCAACTGCTGCTCGCTTAAGGACTTACATTCGGACACCTTCGGCAGGTGCCGCCCCATTCGACTGCTGGGAAAAGTGCCTGCGATAGGCCCACCGCGCGAACGCACCGCCCAATGGCCCCAACGACAGTAATGCCGATAGCGCCCAGGCCCTCGGATTCCTGCGGAGCTGATCTGGATAGACGGCCTTCCCGAATCGAAGCAGCCGTTGAGCGCGCTTTCTTTCACCACGGGCCAGCGTTGCCAAACCGTGGCAAGCAATGTCCCGTTCGATAAACGCCTCGATGACCTGTTCCCGCGAGAGACCGGTGCGCCCGAGCATGCGTTCATCTATTTCAAGAGTGGATACGTATTCATCGACCGCGTACTTGAGGGCACCCACGCCCGATTGAATGGATGATTGATTGCTCGAATGCCATCGGTAGGCGAAGAGCGGCCTGTCGATCCAGAATGCTCGATTAGCGACCGAAAGTAGCTTCCAGTGAAACCACTTGTCGGGATTGAACAACCGTCCGCCGCCATATCCTTCGACTCTTTCGTACAGTGTCCGCGGAAAACACGTCGCGGCGAAATTGAATGGATTCTTCATGGTCAACATGCAGCGGCGCAACAGTTCTCCGCCGTCAACCGCATAAACACGGCAACCGAGGGCGCGTTCTAATTCCGACGCTCGATCTTCCGGCTTCCACAATTCCGGGTCGGGACCCATCGTACCCAGCATCCGGCCATCGGCGTCGATTGTGTCCACGGTCGAACAGAGAACCGACTCCGCCGAATTAGCGCCGATGAGCGAACCTAATTGCTGGTATGCGACGGTCGCGCCCTTGCGCATGAGATCGTCTGACGACAGCATCAGCAGATAGTCGCCGATCGCACAACGGGCGACTCGATCGAGATTGCCGGCGAAACCAACGTTGCAGCGATTACGAAAGGGTCTGATGCGAGGATCGGCGATGCTTGTAATCACTTCCCAAGAATTGTCGGTGCTGCAATTGTCGGAGACGATAATCTCGAAATCGCCGAAGTCCTGGTCGAGCACGCTTTGGATCGTGCGGCCAATGTACTTGCCGTAGTTGTAGTTGGGAATGCAGATCGAGAATCGCATGTCAGGTTGTTGTACCAGCCGGGGTTGCGCAGCGATTCGAGATGAGCGAGCGATAGATATTCATAATCCCCGCCACACAGGCTTCGAGCGAATAACAATTCATGGCCCGCTCTCGTCCTTGTTCGCCGAGCCTCTCTCGCAGCGCCGCGTCGCAAGCGACTTCTTCAATGGCAGTCGCGAGTGCCGCCGCATTATTCGGCTCTACCAGGATTCCTGTCTGACCGTCGACGACAATCTCCGCCACCCCTCCGCCGCGAACGCCCACCACCGGCAGACCGGCGGCCATTGCTTCGACCACGACGCGGCCGAATGACTCTTGATCGGCGGGGTGCACGAGAATGTCGATCTCGGACATGATCTGGGCTGGTTCGATATGTCCCGGGAACTGAAACCGATGGCGCAATCCCGCCGCGGTGACCTGGTCGTGAATCCGATCGACGTACGCGTTGCCGCGCAGCGAGCCCCCATGAGACGGATCGGCCCCGTAAATGCGATATTCGATGGCCAGGCGGTCGTCGGCCAGGGCCGCTGCATTGACGAACAGGCCGTGCTTCTTGACCTGGCTGGTTAAACTGGCCACCATCGCGATCACCAGCGGTCGCGGCTGAGGGGTCCGAGTGCGTGGTTGGAAGGCCGACAAATCGATGCCGTTGGGAACAACTTCGATGAGGCCAGGAGGGAACCATGATCGGATCTGCCGCGCGGTCACCTCCGAGTTGGCCACCAGCTTGTCGGCATATTGGGAGACAAACTCGCCGAAGGCGCGACCTTCTTTGACGAAACGAAACGGATTGCCACGTCCGACCAGTTCTCGCACATGCCACACATGGGGTACTCCAAGCCGACGGGCTGCATACGCGCCTTCCAGAGTAAGAATCGTATTGGTGTGGATTAGATCAACGCCTTGTTGTTGTGCAAAATTGGCCACCTTACGAGTTGATTTTCGTGTCCAGCCAGTCTGCAGCAGTTGTCTCGCCTCAATAAGCGGTCGCTTCCACCAATTGGCCCGGATCTTTTTGTTCCACCAGTAAAGTGGTGTAAACAACACTCGGCCCTCGGTCGCTCCCTCCAAGGCGCGCCGCTCTGCCGGCGAGTCAGCCGCGTGGCACACTGCGCACGAAGTGACGCCAAACTCTTTGAGCCGGTCAATCAAGCCGAGCGTGCTCAGCGCGGCGCCGCCAGTTGCGCTATTGAGTACATGGAGGACTCTCATGGCCTCACTCAGCTGGATAGGCAGCTAGAAACCTCCCAAGGTCCTCGGGTGTTCCCAAGACCCATACTTCCGATACTCGGTTTGCTCGAATTTTCGCTCCTTGCGCAATCATGGCGTTATAAACGGGTGCCACATAGAACTCGCGGTTGACCCGTTGATCCTGGGCGATCATGGCGGTCGCATGACGGACGAAATCCTGGCCACGTTGAAAATAATACAGTCCGGTTGAGGCCCAAGCAGAGATTCTTTTTTTTTCAGCCGTTTCCACGACCCGATCCTCATCAATGAGCCGGGCGAAACTCCACCGATCACCTTCCGCTTCAAACACATCCAAAGCCCCGTCGACGTCCGACCCCCAATGGTCTAGTGCGTCCATGATGGTCGTTGGACAATATGTATCGGCATTGAAAATGAGCAGGGGATCCGAAGTGTCGATCCATTGGGCGGCTTTTAACACCGTGCACGCTTGCCCCTGAGTGACCTCGTCAAGCGGAACGATGATCGGCTGGTAACGCTCGTAGCGAGTGCGAATGTCGCGCTCGAGATGGCAATTGGCGAGATGTTCTCTCTGGCAGATGAAAATTAATTGCTTCGCCTGGGCAAGCGGCAGACCATCGGTCGCCCAGGCGTACATCGGCCGACCACGCACGTCGATCAGCGGTTTAGGCGTGGACACACCAGGCTCCGCGAAGCGACTGCCGCGGCCTGCCATGGGCATGACGATATTCATGGGGCAGGAAATCACGGATCTGTGCGATCTTTCTCGAACTGTTGTTCGACGCTCGGGGGAAGCGTGGACCCGTCGCCTGCGATCGTCTCCCACGAAGTAAAACGCAACGCATTGTCGTCGATATAGACCTGGGCATGCGGCTTGCCGAAATGAATCTCGTCGTACTCGATGCCGTGTTTGGCAAGCCAATTCAGCGTTACGGCACCTTGGCGGGCGATCACTCGGCCGACGTTGCCCTCGCAAGTTTTCATGTGCCGAGCGGTGTAAATAATGAGATAGTGCCCTGCCGCCTTAAGCGCGCGCAATTTTTCGAGGGCGCCAGGAACAGGCTCAAGCTCGGCGTAAACCTGACCGGGACGCCGGAGTCTGCAAATCACCCCATCGAGATCGATGCAGATGCGCATCTAGGAACGAACTCCCCTTGAAGATTCCGACCGTTCCCCATAGAGTTCGTCGAACAGTTGCAGTGCCCGGGCATACATGGCAATCTGCCGGTTGGGAGCGTCAAAGTGCAATGCAGGCATGCTCGCGAAAAGCAGTCCGGTTATTAAAAGGATCTCACGTCGGTCGAAATCTGGAAAGAACACGTGTTCAAAGCGACGTCGGATCTCTTCGTGCTGCGGGCGACAGCGGATGTCCAGCGTGATCTGGTCCGCTTCCAGCGACACGTGAAACAGGTCGTTCACAATCAAATCATACAAGCCATGCGTCGAATGATACAACTTCGCCACGTCATACCGTGGGTCGCCGTAGATGCCGGTGTCGCCAAAACTTCCACGAGGATCGACTAGTTTCACGATTCGAGAACGCAGATCGTATAGGATGTTGGACAGGCACAGATCGCCATGAATAACGCAACCTGATGTGTTGGCGGAAAGGGACTTTACGTCGGCTTCGATCCTGGGCCACAACGATCGCAGGTTGGCCAGCCGCCGTCCATTTACGACGACCCAATCTGCATCGGCAACGATTTGCGTGAGCGCCTCGGGAGCCTGCATTCCATGCAGCCTTGTTCGCGTCTTCTCCAGGTACATCTCCCGAACCGATGACGGAGACAGCGGCCGCTTATGGGCCATGAAGCCCCCGACAATGATTTGGCGAAGGTGCAGAAAAACCTGCTCCCACAGGCTTGGGGTGACGTTTTCAAAGACGAACGCCTCGCCCAACGTGGGATAGCCGTAGTACTCCATCGTCAGGAAGGGATTCGACCAGTCCGTCGAACAGGCAACAACCCGCGGAAACAGCACCGATAAGTCGGAAGGCAGCAGACGAAGGTAATTGATCTCGTCGAGGAACTTTTCAACGTTTTGGCTGCGTTTGGTGACGGTGCCGAACACGCCGTCAACGGTCAATTCGTTGAATGCCCGCTTCTGCAACAGCGTACGATGGCTGCTGGCTTGTCGATCGGGATTTCCGCAATCGAGCCAATCTCCGGTATCCAGGACGCGAATACGCGCCCTTGCGTTCAACAGTCGCAAGATATCGGACAATTCCGTCCTGCGGCCCGCACGCTCGGTAAGGCGAATTGCGCCCTGGGTTGCCATTCGCAACTCATCCACGCAAGGAAAATAATATACGCCAATCAGCGCACTAAGCGGATCCTCACGATCGGGTTCTTTATCATGGAGCGTATTTACATAACCACATTCATCCGACTGCACGATACACCAGCGTTCTGACTCTTCCACCGCATTCACCAGTACTGCCGGTTCGTCGGTCCAAACGGCGGCGAAGTCGGCAAAGTGAAAGTGCGTATCGCCCAACACCACAAGAGCCGAGGGCGTGGTGGCCCAGTTCGCCAACTCAAAGACGGTACGCCCCACGCCGCCATCTGCTGAGGGAACGACAAACGTCACCTCGCACTCCTTACCAAACGTACACTCGACGAAATCCTCGACGTACATTCCGCGGCGCGAGACAGCAATCACGAACTTTCGCAGGCCCAAGGACCGCAGATAACTCATCGTCCAATAGATGACCGGCCGGCCTCCCACGGGCACCATCGCCGGGCAGGAGATGTTGGAGAGCGCGACAAGGCCGTCTGGAACACGGCCCGCGGCCGGGATCAGCACGGTCGTGTTTGCGATCCGATCGGTGAGGTTACACGCGCTCGCCGCCATCGACCCTGATTTTACCCCACTCCCGCCTTCGAATGCGACTTTCAATGTTTCGTTTTCGTTTTTCATGCCAAGGCGTAACGATCGAACGGCAAGTCACGGCTTGCCCCGGTCTGCATCCGCCCCAGGCTCATTCGACCGTGTTGACTGTGAACTTGTTGAGTGTGAGCCATCGGGCTTGAAGGAGTTCTTTATCTGCTGCCGCAGATAGCTCGAGATATCGAGCATCTTAAGCGATCCATCCCGGCAAACGTCCGAGTCCCGCGTTTGTTGCAACCTGGCCAGATTGCGATCCGTGTCGTAGATCATCACGGGTATGAACTCGCCGATCGCTTTTTTGGAGTTGGTGAAGTCTGCGTTGCCGACCTCGGACGCGTGGTCGGCATAAAGCACGACCGTCACCCCTTTGCCGAGTGAATTGATGTAATCTCGCAAACATGTATCGACATAGTGCGCATGATTGAAATACCGCTCGACCGGATCGCGCGGATTGAAATTGAATAGCCGTTCGTGGGGCTTAAGAAACTGGTAGGGTGTATGGGAAGTCAGCGTGATCAGGAAATGGCATGTCGGCCCTGTAGCCTGACGCAGCAGAAGCGAGGAGAACGTCATGACATCTCGATCCCGCAATCCCAAACCATCCAATTCAAAAGTCCCGACTTTTTCCAGGTCCTCGCGAAAGAACACCCGCTCGAATCCCATCTGATCGAATGCATGCCGGCGGTTGTAGAAGCTGCCCACGTTGCCGTGGAAGGCGGACGTTTTGAATCCATACTGACCCAAGAACTGCGGCAGCGTGTTTTCGTAGGGAAAGCCCGACAGATTGTAGTTCAAAACGTTCTGCGCTGGAGCGCCACCGACGAGCATTGTAAAGTCCGCGTCGGCCGAGCCCACGTAATGATAACAGTGAGTACGGTAGAACAGCGAGTGATCGCGAAGCTGATTGAGAAACGGCGTCACTTCTTTCCCATGATGCCGGTAGCCCAGCACGTTATAGTCCAGACTCTCAATCTGGATTACGACCAATTTCTGATGCATGGGGATCGCCGCTTCCACCGGCGACAGCAAGTCGCTCGTGAGTTGAGATCTTTCGATCGCATACTTGAGTAGCCGGTCATCGGTCAGATAGTAGAGTTCAGCCAGCCACGGCCCGCTGTAACCGCGAATTATTCCCAACCGAGCCACTCCGCGTCGGGTAAGAATCGCGCTTAAGGGATCGAGGTACAGCGTGATGGCAAATAGGGCGAGATAGGCTGAAACCGCGGCGGCCCCAAGCGATCCGCGAACTCTTAATGGAATCCGCAAGCCGCGCGCGGAGAACAACAACCCGAACTTGACTGCGAAAGCGGCGATGAGAATCGAACCGGTCTTAAGCGGAACCCAAGCCAGCAGGAAGGGGGCCATTCCCAGGCCTTCCCGCCAGGTGGAAAGTATCGTGAGCATCGAAAGCGGCCGACTGGAATAGTTCGTGTAGGCGGCCAGAGGCGCATTGAGCAGCAGCGACGCAATGGCGATCACCGCCAGCACGCGAACGCGCATCAACGAGCAAATCGCCGTTACGAAGCAGAGATCCAACGCCAGCCGAATCTTGGGTGCCCAGAAATCAAACTGCGGGCCACCGCTTTGTGCGTTGAGCAGGGTAATGCTCTGAATCCAGAAGAGTTCGAAACACCATATGACCGCGAACGCCATCAAGCACAGCAATGCAATCGACCTGCCAGACCACCATGGCTGAACCGCCGAAGAATTTCCCGGGGCGGTCCCTGATTCACGGTTGGCGCCGGCCGGCTCCACCCATCCAGGGGCTTCGCCATTGGAGAGCGCGGTCGCCGGACTCGTCTGGTGCGTCGCGTCGAACGAGGGTGTGTCTTTAATGCGAATGATTCCCGCCTTGAGAGCTTCGTAAGGCGTGTTGCGCTTCCATGTCGGGTTTTGTCGTTGGTTGGTCCAGCACCGATCGGCACCAAAGTTCAAAGATCATCACCGCCCACAACTCGCGGTGAGCGTGCGGGTTGTTGGAGGCATGAAATGCGTTCCAGCTTGGAGCCACCAGCCGGGGATCGATCAGCCCGCGCTCGGCGACGGCTTCCGGGCGGCACGTTTCTTCCACGAGCTTCGCGAGGCTGCTCTTCATCCATCGATGGGTCGGCACCGCAAAGCCACGCTTGGGGCGCGTGGCGATCGCCACGGGCAGCAGATCGCGAAGCGCATGGATCAGAACTCGCTTGGAACCGCTGGCGACATAGTTGTCACCCCGGCCACCGTCCGGTAGCAGCTTGTGCTGATCGAGGCACGTCCGCGAAAAGTCCGTGACCTTGAGATCGACAAGTGGAACACGCAGTTCAAGTGAGTGCGCCATACTGGTGGCGTCGGAATCGCGCAACAACTGATTGATCATGTACACGCGAGTATCGAGCAACAGTGAAAGCCCGACTGCCGACTCATGTCGCCAATTCCTGTTTAACGAAGCCAGGACATTCTCGTAATGTGCGGTTTCGGTGGGCATGCTTCCGGTGAGCCCGAGATAATGGCGTACCTCGCTCCATGGAAAAACCGTATGCGATTGACTCCAGGTCGTCAGCGACGTGCGGCGTGCGGCGAGATTATTCATTCGGCAACGCAAGTTACCAGCAGGCATAACGTCTGCCAATCCCTTTGCCATGTAAGCCGCGACGACTTGTATCCACCTGAGCGACATGGCCGAGTAGCGGTTCATGCGGCGGGTCACTGGGTAGCCGGCAAACCATTCGTCACCTCCTAAGCCAGAAAGGACTCCTTTGACATCACGGGCCGCTGCCTGCGAGACGAGCCAGGTATTAATGCCGTCGTTCGAAGGTTGATCCAAGTCCGTCGCGAACTTGGGGAGAACTCTGGCCACATCCGAGCCTACGACGTCGACGATCGTGTTTTCAACCTGAAGCGTTTGAGCGGCATCGGCGACATCGATGCTTTCATCTGCTTCGGGAAACTCGGGGAAGCGAAGTGTGTAGGTGCGAAGCCGGGAAACGTGCTCACGCATCAACGCAACGATCGCCGTTGAATCGACCCCGCCACTGAGGAACGCACCAACGGGCACGTCCGCAAACGAGTGTAAGCGAATACTCTCGTTAAGGACGCTGCGCAAGCGACCGGCGGCCTCGTCGAGCGATTCACGCCTTGGTTGGTAATCGGGCACACGCCAGAACTGACGAGTCTGACACTCTTTCGAAGCGCCATAGATCTTAATGGTGCCGGGCTCCATCATCGTAATTTCTTTGATAATGGTCCTCGGTTGCCAAACGAAGCCGGATGACAGATATTGTGAAAGTGCCTGGCGGTCAACGTTAGGAGCAACAAGGCGTGAAGCTAAGATGGCGCGGATTTCGGAGGAAAAAATCACCGCGGTCGGATCGTTATCAGGATGCCCGATATACAATGGCTTGATGCCTAGCGGCCCTCGCACCAGTAGTAACGACGGTGGCTGATCCGCTGCCGACTTGCGCCAGTCGAAAATCGCGATTGCATACATACCGCGAAGCGACTCAACGAAATCGAGCCCTTGCTCCAGGTACAGCGCCAAAACGACTTCTGTATCGGTTTCAGAAATGAAACGGTGGCCGCGAGTGGCCAATCGGAGGCGTTCTTCGCGGAAGTTATAGACCTCACCGTTGTACAAGATGGCTACTTTACGATCGGGCGACCACATGGGCTGTTGCCCTCGATCGGAAGGGTCGACGAGTGCAAGTCGAACCATTCCGGCCGCGCCGCCTGCGAATTCCATCAAGCCGCGATCGTCCGGCCCACGATGCTGCATGGCGTCGAGCATTCCCGCTATCCGGCCGAGCGGGTCAGTCACTCGGGAAGCATTCCAGATTCCAGCTATGCCGCACATGGTGGCAATCGATCGTCTTTAGTGACACTTGGGTTCGAAGTCTGCGAGCCGGGATTGTAACCGTTCACGGGCCAAGACAGGGGGACAGGCATATTTTCCCGGGAACCACGTTGGACAACCTCCTGACCGAACGATGCGCCTCTGGCGAATTCGCCGGGAAAATAGCCAGTCCCCGGTCCGTGAACGGTTACTGCGACTATCTCGGGTGTTTTTTGAGCTGATCCGATGCAAAGTGCATAACTTCGCGGATCGTGGGGTCCCCCGTTACCCAAAGGAGCATCGGGAAGACGACGAGACACGCGGCCATTGCAGGCAACTGAAGAGAAGTGGTCTCAATCGGCATATAAATGCCCAGCATAGCGACCGCGAAACCGCAGCTGCCAATTCGCAGCAGGTCGAGATATCGAAGAGGAACAGAAACCAGCCTGCGGGAGATCGCTCCGGCAGTCAACGCCGATGTCAGACTTCCAGCGGCAGTCCCCCATGCCAAGCCCGTTGCCCCATAGTCCCGAGCGGTGAGCAGGGTAAGTGCAACCGTCACAAGTACCGCGACACCCGATACGACGGGAACCCAATACGTCTTCTTGCTGTAGAAAAGTTCCGGTCCAACAATGGTGTACAGGGCTTGCCCTAAGAACCCAATGCATAGGATGGGAACTAAGTTGGCAGCGACGTGAAATTGCACGGGAGTCATCAGCCGAATCAGGGGGGGGAATAACAGCATCCCGGCCAGCACACATGTTACGGCGATCGCGCAGACATTTCGCGCCATTTTGGCGATCGTTTCAAGACTCTGTGATGTCCTGTCGTTTCGCAGGCTGTAGTAGATCGGATTGAAGGCGGTCTGAAACGCAGATGCAAGAGTTGAGAGCGGCAACGTAAATCGCGTAGCGATTCCAAGTTGTCCGACGGCAGCGAGCGAAACGACATTCGCTAAGTACGAGCGCGTCACCAACGGTGCTACATTGCCCAGAAAATGACTCGGCAGAATTCCCGCGGCGTACGCAAATGACGACCTGAGCAATTCGGGTCGGAAACGTCCTTGCAAATCAGGCCACAGGTAGCGACCCGCTTGAATAAAGAAGATGACGCCAGCGATCAACTCGGCCAGCAGCATGCCAAATACGCCCCAGCGCAGACCGACGACCATCAGCAAGGCAAGGCAGATCGACACTGTAGCGCGGCCAATGTTGAGTTTCGCCGCATAGGAAGACTGCTCTCTTGCCTGTACCAATCTGTCTTGCAGGTTCTGATTGCAACCGAACAAGGTGCTTCCGATGACAAGCGGCCCCACCGGATAAAAGTCCACGCCCGGGAGGAGCCAGGAAAAAAGCCACGGTCCCGCCAGAACCATCAGGACCGCGACGACAAAACTGCTCCCCAACAAAAAAATCGCGATCGTTGTCACGTAGTCGCTCAAACCAGAGCCTTCTTCATGATCGAAGTAGAAACGAGTCACTGCGCCAGGGACTCCAAGCCGCATCGCGATTAGCAAGAACGCTGCAAAAGCGCCGGCAAGTTCCAGAACGCCATAGTCGTCGGGGGTAAGAAAATAGGTGTAAACAGGAATCAACAGGAAGCGAACGACTTGTGGAAGTGCCTGTCCAAGACCATAGTGAAAGGTACCAACGACGATTCGCCGCGTCAGGCTTGAAGTTCGTGTCGCGCTCACCTCGGGAAAGCAACTCGGGGTCCATGCTTGGCGTAGATACTCAAAACAATTTCCGCGCCGATGTTGTCGTACGTTGGAAACAAGCAGATCACAAAATGGTCTGCAAGCCCCTCATTCAGCCACCCATGTCTATTACGTCGATCCCGACCGGATCGACATACTGCTCGTCGCGCAGATTGCTTCCAAGAGACTGATCGACGACGGCAACCAGGTTCACGCGTACAATCGCATTGAGCGATTGAAACGTTCGATGCCCGTTGCGCTTGGGGGCCAACGATCGCGGCCCTTCTGTCCCTCATGGGGAGCCAGTCCGGGACAATAGAAACTCCGCAAACTGCAGGTCAGTATCTTCATTGATATCGATTGATCGTTCGGAAGGCATTAAGTAACCACGGCAATCATCGCCGATGATTTGGCCTGCATTCACGGTTGCCCGACGAGCCGTATATACGGCGCAATTGCGCGTGAACAGTACGGGAAGCTCATGGGCTGACATTCGTCCACGCTCCTCTTCCAGGTAGGGACGAAGACGATCGCCTTCCATTATCTTGAGCTTGAAGGGATGAATGGCATGATCGAGCTGTTTGACAGACACGGCCGAATCGGCTCCGGAACGGTCAAGCAGTTCAAGGGTCCCGTCAATGTCAGCAGCTTTCGTGAGAGGCGAACTTGGCTGCATGATCGCAATCGAATCGAAGGGGCCTTCTCCAGCCGATTCCAATGCCTCCAGAGCATGACGGACGTAGTCGATCGCTGGGGCGAGAGCATGTGAAAGCTCCCGCGGTCGACGTAGAGGGAGACGATGGTCGTAGCCAGCGGCGATTTGCAAGACCTCATCATCGTCTGACGAGACAACAATTCTTGAAAGCCTTTTTGCCGCCATTGCCGCTTGAATTACCCACTCCACAAGAGACTTTCCAGCGAGCTGCCGCAAATTCTTCCGCGGTAAACGTGTCGATCCTCCTCGGGCGGGGATAATGCCAAGCGTGTTCATGCAACCGTCTGAGTTGAGACGATTCCCATGTCCTGTTTGTCAAGCCGCTGTAGTTCCGCCAAAACGCGGCGAGCAAGAAACACTTCGGTTTTCTCGAACGACTCCCATGTATTACCGCCGATGTGCGGAGTGATCAACAGGTTATCGTGCGACTGCGCAAAGGAGACAAGCGGCTGGGCCGGCGTGACGTCCGGTTCGCCCTCGAGTACGTCAAGTGCCGCGCCGGCCAGATGCCCTGTGGCAAGTGCGTCTATCAGGGCGGCTTCATCAACCACTCCGCCGCGAGATGTGTTGACCAAAAACGCACCAGGTCGCATTGCGGCAAATTGCCTTGGGCCCATCAGGTGTCGCGTGGTGGGACCATAGCTCACGAGCAAGAAGATCAGATCGGACCGCTGGAGCAATTCATCAAGGGTAACGACCTGCTCTGCCGGCAGATGTGAAAAGTCGGCTTGCGGATCATATCCTAGAACCTGCATGCCAAATGCGTGCAAGTAGTTGGCAACGATCGATCCGAGTCGGCCAACGCCAACAATCCCCGCCGTCTTCTCGAAGAGCTCGTTACCGCGAAACTGGTCGCGATTCCATTTGCCGCTGAGTACGGACTTTGCGGCCTGGGGAATTCGCCGCATCACTGCGAATGCCATCGCGACGGTCAGTTCCGCGGCTGCGCGAATGTTGCAAAGAAACTCAACCTCGCCGCGCAACGACACGACCTTAATCCCTCGCTTCTCGCATGCGCAAAGATCAATGTGGTCGATTCCCGTAACCGGCGTCGCGAGCACCTGGCAGCGTGGATTGGCGCCTAGCATTGCCTCGGTGATTCGTGATGCCAGGCGGAACCATACCACATCATACTCCTGAAATGCATTGGCCAGTCCCGCAGATGAACAGCCACGCAGTTCAACCTCGCCGGCCTGCTGCAAGATGGCAAGGGCGCGAGGACTGAAGTCTAACGGTTCAGCAAGCAGGATTCGTCGGCTCGGCGTCATGTCGATGTCAGTTGTCGGCGCCGATTTGCGCGTAGGAGAGGTGCTTCTGCACGTACAGCACGAGCTTGTCAATTTGCTCGGCGCATCGCGCGGCGACCTGACCGTCGCCGTAGAGCGTGCTGGCTGGGTAGCGCCCATGAGCAAGTTGCCGCCGCACCGTCTCAATAATCTGATCTCGGATTGGCGGGGCGCCCACCACGTGTTGGCTCGTTTCACGAAATCTCTGTCGGTCACCGACAAGGACTACGGGAGTGCCGAAGAAACTGGCGTCGCGAACAAAGCTGCTGGAGTTGCCCACAGCGCACGCCGAATTAGCGAGCACCTTCAAGTAGTTTTCCGGCGATAAGTTGGTGATCGTCCGTAACCAGCTTTTGTCCTGTTCGCTGCGGAAACTCCGAACTGCCTTGCTGATGTGATCGCTTCCAGCGTCGATGTTCGGCCAAAGCAAGACTGTTTGCATGCTGAATTCGCCAATTGCCGACAACAGCGAGTCCATCTGAGAACGTTCGCCCCCGAATTCTGTTGTGGTTGGATGAAAGACCACGAGCAGGAACGGCAGGCTTACGTTGATGACTGCTCCCGCGCCGCGATTATTCAAGATCGACGGATCAAGCACCAGGTTTAGTTCGCGTGCCAGGTCGCTGCTCGGACAACCCACACCAAGGATCGTATTCGGGTGCTCTCCCATGCGCAGCAAGTATTGCCGTGCCTGCTCGGTTGACGGAAAATGGAAATGGGCCAGCTTGGTAATGGCGTGCCGGGCACTTTCATCGATCGACCCGCTTACCTCCCCCCCTTGCATGTGGACGATCGTGATGTTCATGTAGGCTGCGGCGATTGCAGCCGCCAGCGCCTCGTAACGATCACCGATGATGAGCACAATATCTGGCTTGAGTCGATGAAACTCGCTGGCGAATTCCACGACTCCAAAACCAACCGACTTGGCCATCGTTGCCGGAGTCGAGCCTTCGAGCTCAATATAGATCTCGCCATCCACCTCGAAGCCGTCCTGACGCACAACCCGCACCGGCTGATCAAATCGTTCGAGCACCATCGTCCCGGCGGCCAACACCTGCAACTGCAATCCAGGACGCAACTGAATTGCACGCATCACCGGTTTGAGCCGACCATAATTAGCTCGATCCACCAGCACCACGCAGACCTTGCGTTTTTGTCCGTCAGTCAAGGTCCGCCTCCCCCACCAGGGTGTTGGCAGGCAACGGTTTTCGCAGCCGCTTGCCGATCACCTCATTGAGTCGAGCGGCGGGAATGCCGGTTCCAGGTTTCTTCAAGGCGACGTCCGCATGCGTCAGCACATGACCGCCCGGCAGATCGTTCGCAAGAACCACGCTTTTTCCGAAGATCGCCTTGAGACTGCTCATCTCGCCGGCAACCACTTCCTTGTCTAAGGGATTTGCCAGCGCGGTTTCGATAAACCGCACTCCTTCGACGAGTTCGGCAAGTTCAGCCGTGGTTAGCGATGCCGCCACGTCCGGGCCGAAACATTCTCGTGAAAACACGGCATGTACTTCGAGCAAGTTTGCACCAAGCGTCAGCGCGGCAAGTCCGGCGAAAATGGTTCCTGAATGATCCGATAGACCAACGGGCACGCCGTATCGCTGGCGCAACTCTGACATCACGTTCAGTCCGACCTTCTCGGGGGGGCATGGGTATGCCGTCGTGCACTGCATGATTGCAACGGAGGCGTGCGCAGCCGCAACCTGGACCGCCGCATCGAGCTCTCCCCATGAGGCCATCCCGCTGGATAGAATAATCGGCCGCCCGGTTTTCGCCATTTGCTCGAGCATCGGCAGATTGGTGACCTCGCCTGACCCCACCTTCCAGGCAGGCACATTCAGCTCCTCCAACAATTCCACAGCCTGCAGGGAGAACGGGGTGCTGAGAAAAATCAGCCCGGATTCGCCAGCGTGCACAGCAAGTTCTCGCCATTGATTCGGCGAAAACTCCATGCGTTTCCAGTAGTCGTAGCGACTGGCGTCTTGCCGCGAAAACTTTACACGAAATGGCTCCCCCGGCGTCGATTCCGCGTCGGCAATGTGGGTCTGGAACTTGATCGCGTCGACCCCCGTCTTCGCCACGGCGTCAATGTAGGCATGAGCCGTGCCGAGGCTGCCATCGTGAGCCTGTGCCAGCTCCGCGACGATCAAGCACGGATTGCCCGCGCCAACCACTCGAGAACCAATCTGCATCGGACTATCTTGCCGGCATGAGGGGACGTTGCTAAACCGCTTCCGAGGCCGGGCTGGTGCGCCGTTGAGGAACCGAAGGCACGGGCCCGGCAGATTCCTCCGCCGCGCGGTTCGTCAGCCCTGGCGCGGCATAATCCGGTACGATGACTCTTAGCTGACGCCGTAATACGTCGTCCGGGCCTGATAGGCACGCGGCGAGATCGTCGATGGTCTGACGAACTTCTCCCACCGAGTACGGCCGGTGATACGCGACGAATACCTTGGGGTGCCGTGTGGGCTGCATCTCTTCTGCTTCGAAATACAGCTCTTCGTACAGTTTCTCGCCGGGTCGAAGGCCCGTGAACACAATTTCAATTTCCTCGGGCTGCAGGCCCGAGAGGCGAATCAGATCTTTGGCAAGGTCGACGATCCGCACCGGCTTGCCCATGTCGAGCACGAAGATTTCGCCGCCTTTGCCCATCGTGGCCGCCTGCAAGACCAACTGAGACGCCTCGGGGATCGTCATGAAGTAGCGTTCGATTTCCGGGTGTGTGACCGTGATCGGCCCGCCGCGGCGAATCTGCTCCTGAAAGATCGGCACGACGCTGCCATTCGAGGCAAGCACATTGCCAAATCGCACCACGACATACTTCGTGGTCGCCACCTCAGATAGCGCGTGCACAAAGCGTTCCGCCAGTTGCTTTGAGACGCCCATGACGCTGGTGGGATTGACCGCTTTGTCCGTGGAAATCATCACAAATTCGCCGACACCGTACTCGTCGGCCAATTCGGCGATCAAGCGGGTGCCCAGCACGTTGTTCTTAATCGCCTCGCCGGCGTTATATTCCATCAGCGGTACGTGCTTGTGGGCTGCCGCATGAAAGACCACTTCAGGACGATACGTGGCAAACACATACTCCATGCGTGTCTGATCGTTGATGTCGGCGATGCAGGGTATTATCTCGGCACTCAGGTTAGCGCGGCGGAATTCCTGCTCAACCAGGAACAAGGCATTCTCGGCCCGCTCCACCAATACCAGTGTCCGAGGGTGAAATTTGAGCACCTGTCGGCAGATTTCCGAGCCGATGCTGCCGCCGGCGCCTGTTACAACAATCGTGCGGTCGGCAATCAGC
>SXGT01114150.1_pt1 | contig 20639 bp, 21 predicted proteins | sample 3176221 | NCBI WGS metagenome assembly SXGT01 (sample SAMN11356862, study PRJNA531348) | freshwater metagenome | isolation source: freshwater sample F1-120 | place: China: Fuxian Lake, Yuxi | collected 2017-12-25
GCGCACGTTCATGGCCAGCAGGATGTGATTGGGCATCACGGCCTCGCGGCCGAGTAGGTCGTCAATGTCCAGTTCGCGCAGATCGGAGATGCTGACTTTGCCTTGAGCCAAATCGGTCACGCTCGGCAGAGTGCGCACAGCCACTTTTGCCACACGAATCTGCCCCAGAATCTCGTTGCGGCGACGACGTGACAGGCTGGGCATGGCCAGCAGCACGTCGCTGATGTTGAGTGTGACGGCTAGGTTGTCGAGATCAGCTGGGTTATAGATCGGCTGACCGTTGAGGACGTGGCCGTGCAAACGGTCGTCGTCATCCAGGAACCCGGCCACCTGCATTTCGTGACAATTGGCCATGGCCGCCGCCAACTGTCGCCCTGTATTGCCTGCACCGTAGATCAGCACTTTGGGGCGCGACGCATGTTTGAGGATGCTGAGGTACTGATCACCCAACCAGACACGGGCCAGTGCGCGCGATGCACCAACAAACAGAAGCAGCAAAATAGGCTGGATGATGCCGACTGTGCGTGGGACACCCGCAACACCGATGGCAGTGAAGACGGACGCATAGAGCAAGCCGTATATACCCACGGCACGAGCCACCGCCAGCAAGGCCGGCCAACCGCTGTAACGGAAGATCGCACGGTACAGGCCTGACACGATGAAGATTGGCAGCGCGATGCCAATTGAAGCGGCCACGGCCCAAAGAGCTCCGCCAGAAAGGGCAACGAACTCACCCAGTCGCAAATAGTAGGAAAGCCATACGGTCAGTACACAAAGTCCCAGATCGACGGCTAGGGCCACAAATCGCTTTGCTGCCCGAGGCAAACCCAGTAGAGGAACAACGAGCTTAGACACATGCATTCTCATGGCGTGCGGCCTCCTGAGTCCTCAAGATGATCTGTGTTTTTCTTCAATGTGACACCCCGTCCCTAGCCAGCACCTTCAGCACTGTCATCCACAGCACCATCAGATCAAACCGGAATGACCGACGCTGCAGATACTCTGCATCCAGTTCCACTTTCTGAGGAATTGGTAGTTCATCTCGTCCGTTGACCTGCGCCCACCCGGTCAAACCGGGCACCAGTTCGTGCACGCCCTTTTCTGTGCGTAGAGAAATCAAGTCATCCTGGTTGAACAGCGCCGGGCGGGGGCCTACGAAGCTCATGTCGCCTTTCAGGATGCTCCACAACTGGGGCAATTCGTCCAAGCTTGATTTACGCAGAAAGGAACCGATAGGAGTCAGCCATTGGTCCGGGTTCTGCAGCAAGTGCGTGGCTACTGCGGCGGTGTCGATGCGCATGCTGCGAAACTTGGGCATCTTGAATATTCGATTGTAACGACCTACTCGATCGCTCCAGTAGAGGACTGGCCCAGGCGAAGTCAGCCGGACGGCTAACGCAACAATCAGAACAGGTATCACAAGGACCACGGCTGTCACAAATGCCAAAGTCAAGTCAAACAATCGCTTCATTGATACCTCCCATCAACGGCATGCTGCAGTCCTTCAACGACTGACACCCAGGGGCCCCCTTCGATCAACAAACAACTCTTGACTATGCTGGGGCTCGAAGAGCCACACAGGCACTGATGAATAACTGGCTTAAATGCTGTTGCCCCCAGCTTAGACAATGCAAATGACATGCAGAGCAGCGCCCCCAATGCAGCATCCATTCGCGTGAGCAAATCGACTATTGAGAAGCCTACTGGGTCACTCACCGAAATGCCTCAGGAATTTTTTCGCCAGACAGTTCGATTGACATAGTCGGTATAGCTCAGGACTATCCGCAGGATCTTTTTGGAAACTGACTGTGCCTCGTAATCCTCGACGGGCGCCATAACGCGTGCATCCCGTTCATGCTGAGCAATGATCACGCGCACCGCATCAAGGACACGCTCCTTCTTCAACCCCGCCATGATCAATGTGCCCACATCCATACCTTCCGGGCGTTCGTGTGCGTTGCGAATTGTCACCGCGGGCAAATTGAGCAAGGAGCCTTCTTCAGTGATGGTGCCGCTATCTGAAACCACACAGAGCGCGTCCATCTGAAGCTTGACGTAATCACAGAATCCAAAGGGTTTCATAAATTGGATCCTGCTGTCCAAATTTCCCATTTTCAATGCATCCAAACGCTTTTGGGTTCGAGGATGCGTCGACACGATGATGGGCATCTGATACTGATCTGCAAGCGCATTCAACGTTTCGATCAAGTCGGTCAGATTTTCCGGTGTGTCTACATTTTCTTCGCGATGAGCACTGACAATGAAGTAGTGACTCCGCTCAAGTCCCATGCGGTTCAACACGTCCGAAGCCTGGATCTTCGGCATGTAATAGTCCAACACTTCTCGCATATGCGAGCCTGTCTTGATAATGGTTTCTGGTCGTACGCCCTCCTCAATCAAGTATCGGCGAGCATGCTCTGTCAAGACGAGATTGATATCGCTCAGATGATCCAAAACCTTCCGATTCAGCTCCTCAGGAACACGCTGATCGAAGCAACGATTTCCAGCCTCCATATGGAACACTGGGATTTTTCGTCGCTTTGCTGAAATGACCGCCAAGCAGGAATTGGTGTCGCCGTATAGCAATACGGCATCGGGGCTTTCCTTCTCCATCACTGCGTCCGATTTCTCAATGACACGCGCGATGGTCTGGGCAGCATTCTCGCCAACGGCCTCCAGAAAGTAGTCCGGCTTGCGTATGCCCAAATCTTCAAAGAAGAGCTGGTTAAGCTCGTAGTCGTAGTTCTGGCCCGTGTGAACCAAGACATGTCGCGTGTGCCAGTCCAGCTCGGCTATTACGCGGCTCATCTTGATGAGTTCGGGGCGTGTCCCCACGATCGTCATAATTTTAAGCATTCAGCTCTTCCTTGATATAGTCAAGCTTCAACAGAAGCTCCTGGACCTGCGCAACATTCAAACGATGAGTGTTGTGCGATGTGTAATCGTCAAGCTGGGAAATCATCTCCTCGCCTTCACTGAAGTACTTGGCGTAATTCAGATCGCGATTGTCCATCGGTATGCGGTAATACCCCCCCATGTCAACGGCATGTGCCATTTCCTCTCGAGAAATCAGCGATTCGTAGAGCTTTTCACCATGGCGCGTTCCGATCACTCGGATTTCTTGCTCTGGTTTTCTGAAGAGCACCTTCAGCGCTTGAGCGAGGTCACGCACCGTTGAGGCAGGAGCTTTCTGAACGAAGATGTCGCCCTGTCGCCCGTGAGTGAAGGCGTATAGCACCAGATCTACGGAGTCTTCCAGAGACATCAGAAAGCGAGTCATGTTCGGGTCGGTGACAGTCAGGGAGCGACCATCCTTTAACTGCGATACGAACAGAGGAATAACCGACCCACGGGAAGCCATCACGTTGCCATAGCGGGTCGCGCAAAAGACTGTCTCGCCGGTCTGTTGCAATCTCGATTTGGCCACCATCACCTTCTCTGCCATCGCCTTGGAGATGCCCATGGCGTTGATCGGATAGACCGCCTTGTCCGTCGACAACACCACGACACGCTCTGCACCTGCGCCCGAAGCTGCGTTCAGCACGTTTTCGGTACCGATCACATTAGTACGTAAGGCTTCCATAGGATAGAACTCACAGGAAGGCACTTGTTTCAACGCCGCGGCATGGAATACGTAATTTACCCCTCGCATTGCCGAAGCAACACTTTCAGGGTCACGTACATCGCCAATGTAGAACTTCAGCTTGCTGTCGTTGAATGCGATGCGCATGTCTTCCTGTTTTTTTTCATCGCGACTAAATATCCTGATCTCGGCTAGTTCCGTAGAAAGAAAACGCTTGAGAACTGCATTCCCAAAAGAACCCGTTCCACCGGTAATCAACAGCACCTTGTCTTTGAACATTGCTTGTCCTGTCCTTATCCGTAAGCTCGCATCAGCTTGATCATTTCAGTCCAACTGGGCGCAACATAACCTGTCTCTTCGCGAAACCGCTCCGAGTCTAGAGACCGGTCTATGACCAAGCCCCCATCCGGCTCAATTTCAATGGTCTTGTCATAAGCTTTAGCGATCAGTTGGAGCAAGGTGAACTTGTCGATAGGCTGCGCAGCAACGTGGTACAGCCCCGTCAGGTTCTGGTTTGGAATTACAACATCTCGAATTACCTGAGCGAACAACACCGAAGGCAGGCCAGAAAATATTGCTTTTGTATATCCTTTGCAGCGAGCGCCCTGTGACAGGAACCACTCCAACAACCCATATTGCGTCTGCAATTCATGACCTATTGTCGAAGTCCGCAAGGTGACTGCGCCACTGTCCACGACCTCGCCCAAAACTTTGGATTTCCCGTAGACATCCCTCGCATCTGCAAAATCCGTCTCCCTGTAAGCCCCCTTCGCCCCTGAAAACACGCAATCGGTACTGACGTGCACAAATCGAGCACCCATCAGGCGGCACAAGTTTGCCATGCGGTGAGGCATGAGCGCATTGATAGGCAGGGCCTGTAGCGGATCGTCAGACCGGGCTTTATGCTTCGTCAGCCCTGCGCAGTTAATGACGACATCTGGACGCGTTTCTTCGAAGACCCTCGTCACACAATCCCAATTCTTCACATCAACACTGTCGATCAGCGACCCAGCCGTGGTTGTCGGAAAATATCGCCGAACATCTCCATTCCGAACCGTGCCCCACACCTTCCAACTTGAGTTCTCACACAGAACGCGGAGCACGGTGCTGCCGATCATTCCGCTTGCGCCTATCACCAAAATTTTCATTTCTCAATCCTTCTTGCCGACGACCCTTTTCAATTGAGCGATCAACTGGTCAATCAACGTTTCGTGATTGAAGTTCTCCTGGAAGTAGTTGCGCCCCTTGTGTCCCATCGCCTCTCGCTCCGATTTACTCATTCTGGATAGACTCAGCACAGCATCAGCCAGAGCCGATCCATCCTCAGCAGGAACTCCAACTCCCGCGCCAGCCCCTACCACCAACCGTGCGCCTTCGCCTGGCAAGCACGCAATGATAGGGCGCCCGGCAGCCATGTATGCCTGCACCTTGTTGGGAACTGTTGCGCCGAAGATCTCGCGGTCAGCCAGAGTCACCAACAGTGCGGATGCCTTCTGCATGAAGGCGGGCATGGTCTCGACTGGAAACCGTCCAGGCACATGCAAATTGGTCAAATTCCGAACTGCCACCTGCTCAAGCATCCAGTCACGTCGGCTACCATCTCCCAGAACGACAAACTGAATGTCCGGATGGTTGCGCAGGCGCGTGGCCGCATCGACGATCACCTCAACCGCTTGCGCGGTGCCGATATTTCCAGCAAAAAGCACGGCAAATGGTGCGTCGAGTCCAGATACCTCCGGAACCTGAGCGGCCGCCGGTACCGCGAAGCTCAAATCGACCGAGTTTGGGTAATAGGCAATAGGCGTAGCTGGCGCCAAGGCACGCACTGGCTCTACAAAAGCCTGCGACTGCACCAGCAGCAGATCCGCGCGCTTGTAGATGAAACGAACCACGCTTTCGACCAACCGCAACACCAACGGATTTCGAACATATCCAGTTGCGGAAAGACTCTGCGGCCACAGGTCCTGTACCCAGATCACCACCGGTGCTCTCTTCAGCCACGCCAGAAACAACGCCGGCAATGACAGCAGAATCGGCGAAAGTCCGTACACGAATATCACGTCATAGCGCTTGCGTCGCTGCATCCACGCGCCGCAAATCGTGCCGAACAGGATGAAGGACAGATAGTTGATCGCCAACCGCCAACTACTCTTCTTGCCCCGGGGAATCAGCGGCACGCGACTCAGCTTGACACCACCGAATTGCTCGTAGTGGCAGCCCCAGATCCGGTAGCCGACGTAGACATGGCCCTCAGGGTAGTTCGGCTTTCCTGTCAGTACCTCCACATCCACCCCGCGCTCGACCAGCGAAGCAGCAATCTCATTGATGCGGAACACCTCGGGCCAGAAATATTGACTCACTACGAGTATGCGCACGTTCTCATTCTCTTTCCAAGACCATTCTCAAAAAACTGCTGCCATTGATCAGAGGCAAGGCCTCTTCCTTCTTTCCCAAATGGCGCTTGATAGCCCTGACCATAGAGACGGGGGAGCCGGGGTCGAATGATTCCTCAGGATCAATGACATCTCGGACGTAGTCCAGCTCTGCGGCCAGCACAGCCAGTCCCGACATCCGAGCCTCAATCAAGGGAATACCAAACGACTCGATCATCGATGGATAGATTAGTGCCCCCACCTTGCTGTATAGCAGCATGACATCGTCATGCGATTGACTGCCAAGATTGGTCACCTTGATCTTATGCTTCTTCGACTTTTCATCGACCCATCTACAAAGGTCGGTGTATCGCCGAGCATCCAACGTCAATACCAACGATGGAAACAATCCATCCTCGGCCAGTAGGCACCAAGCTTCAATCAAGGTACGGTGGTTTTTATGAGGATCACCCGAAGCGACGTAAATGAAATCAAAAGCGGCCTCCTTCGCTGCATGCACTGTGGGCATGCTTCGCGGATAAGGTCCTTGCAGATCAATGAAAGGCACAACGTGCGCGGGCTTGCGCAGATTTTCAAGAACCAGCCGCTGCATGGAAGGCGTTTGCACCACAAAGCGATCTACATGGTGCTTACGCCACCGGAGCCAGAGGCGTTCAGCCATCAGACGCAATCTTGTCTTGATTGGGAAAGCGGAAAGTTCCACCATTTCGAGCAGATAACGGTTTTGAACAAACACGGTCACCTCCGCCTTCAGACGGAACAGTGGGGGTAGATTTCCAAAACAAAGAACCTTGTCGCCTGATTCCACCTCCCTGAACAACCAGACTTCCGCCCATAGACGCCCGATCAACGAAGGTGTCACGTACTTCACACGGATATTGGGCTGCTCCGGTATCGCGAGATCGAGCCGTGCGTCCAGGACCAGCAGATAGTCCGTTTCCAGATCGAGCGCGTTCAACAGGTACCTCAGCAGCACCTTCCCGCCCCCCGTGTGAATATTAGGCGCCTGTATTACCTGCGATCCCATGCTTGACGCCAAAAAATGTGCATTTCGCTCCAGACATGACCATGATTACCAATGGCAGGTAGATGATCCCGATATATCGATACTGAACAAAGGGAACCACGGAGATGAATACCAGATAGTTCAACACTACCAACTTGAAAACACGGTCTCCTGGCGTGAACACCACTGCGATACCTATTACGGCATGCAATAAAAAAAAGTAAGCCCCCCCATCCAGCAAATACAGCAATATTTTCGGCACAACCGTCAACGGCAATGCATAGTAGCTAACGTTCAACGTGTCAAGCAATTTGGCCGTGGAATACCCACTCCCATCGCTCGCAACAGCCAGTACTTCCCTCATCTGCGCATAGGTCAGTGTTTCCACCCCCTGCAAGACTGTAAGCATCAGAACGAAGGCTGCTGTCAACGCATATCTGAATTTGTCGTTGCAGGCCCCTATCAGCAGCAGGCCAAACAACGTGAATAAAACCAGCTGATATTTACTCAGCATCGCATACAGCAACGCTAGGGCCGCCAGCTTTGGAGATCTCCATTTTTGTACGCCGTACAGATAAAGGAAGCAGATTGCGCCGTAAAGCTCCTTATTCGCAGGCAACAGATTCAACATCAGAAAGGGATTTATGAGTACGCATATCGCCATCCATCCCAAAACATTGCGTTCCAACTTCACCACAGAAATTACCGCAACTACCAAAGACATGAGGTTGAAGACAGCCACCTGACAAATGTTCATCGAAAATATTTTGTAGACCAACGTCGGCCCAAGCAAATTCATTGGAAGCTCAGACAACGATAGCTCTCGAGCGCCCGCGTAGTAGATGGCGGTATCTGCTGGGGCAATATGCAATGACAGAGGGAAGTGGTTAAGGTAATAGATGTTTTGCTGAATCGCCTCAAGCCACGGAATCATCGTGGTCACAAAAAATATTGCCCACCCTGCAACAAGTATCACGACGATCATGGGCATACGGCACGCGAACTTCGACGCACATAAGCCTAATTTTCTGGTCATCGACGCCTACCCAACGCGAAAAAAATCACTCCTCCTAGCACCCAAGCGGCAACGATGCTTTTCCAGAGAACTTTGTAGCCGGGCATGCGCTCCTGGGGTCCTTGGTGCAAGACGTAGCTCTCGTGACTGAGTGCCAAACTGAATTTAATCTTCTCCAGCAATTCGATTTTGTAATGATCTTGCTCCCCAAAATCACAGTGCGTAGTGTCGCCATTTCCAGAAGTCGCAACGCATTTGCTTGAAATGTCGAGCGCCAATGCCTGTGAGTATTGCTCGAGTTCTTTCTTGGCACGATTCAGCTCAGCACTTCTCAATTGACGAACTTTGACGAGGAGATCATCAAAACAGCTCTTCGATTTCATTGCCGTATCCTGTATCACAGTGACATACAAAATGTTTGGATTGATCCGGTTTGGCGTCATGATGACGTAGTCTTCCCATGGCGTTCTCGAAATATCTGAGCACCCGCTCAACTCCATCCCATTCACCGCCCGCTCTTCGAAGATATCCCTGACAGTCAAACCATTTTTTGCGCTCAAGTTTCCGAATTCTTGCTTTTTAATTTTTTCAGCGTCGATGAGATACCTGTAGTCATCCTCCACTCGAATCAATCCTCGTGTAACGTACATATCACCCAGCACCAGCGGTGATAAAGTTGCCACAACGACGGCCGCTGCAAACGCTCCAACGAGACTACGGACCACGCGCGATTTACAAATTTCATAGCGAGATCTTGAATTTTCCATTGCTCGTTATTGAGTGATTTATTGCGGACAAATCTATTCGGTTTGATATGAGACGAGGCGATCTATCTAATATGCAACATGCTTCTTGCACCGTGCCCGCTAATTTCATCGTCATGAAAAATGCACTAGATTTCACAACAGTAGCTCTCAACATCAGGCTTATAGGTAACCAGACATGGAAGAATGCTCTAACTGAGATACCTTTGACTAACATGCGCCACGCCGATTAATTTCACCAGAAAGCTTCCCAGCACAGCACCATATAGGAGCGACTTGAGCATGGAGGAGAAAACCGTCAGTTGCAAGCCAGCAACGACAGCCCCCTATTATCCCCCCAGTACATGACGCTCTACTATTTGCTTATCGCCTCACTTGGCTACGCGGCTGATACAGCCTCATCTTTATGATCAACTGCCTCGCCAAGAATAGAGACAGCGACAACCACCAGTACTTGATTTGGTATCTGACACCCATTCTTGCCAATGAACGGGCCGTTTCCCAGGTTGTTTTCAATGACTTGGACCGCTCAGTCATCCTGTATCTGATCAAGGGCTTGGGGATGTTCGCGTAGCGACAACCAACTCTTAGCCCCCTGAGCCACAGTTCCTTGTCCTGTGCGCGTATGTACCCTTCGTCATACAGACCGGTTTTCTCGAGCGCGCTTTTTCGCATGGCTACCGAGGGATGAAAAAAGCAGGTATTTTTGTACGCGATTTTCTTTATGTCGTCGTGCTCGAACGGAAGAAAAAATTCTCTGATTTCTTCCCCATCCTCGCTCATCAGAATGGCACCCGTACCCACAAAATCCACTTCAGGGTGGTCGCTCAGGTAGCGCAATTGCTCCTCAAATCTGCTCGGTAAGTTCAGATCATCCGCATCCGCCCGCACGATGATCGCCGCTCGGGCCATCCGGATACCCCGGTTCAGGCTTGCAGCGAGGCCCTGGGAGTGCGAATTGCGCATCCAAGTGATACGACTGTCCTGCTTGCTGTAGCGCTCCAGAATATCGGGAGTGTTATCGATGGATCCATCGTCAATGACGATCAACTCCCAATTGGGGTATGTCTGTGAAACGATGCTCTCGATTGCAACAGCAACATACTTCGATTCGTTCCTCGCCGCCATGACAACGGAAAGCAAGGGCTCCACCGTCTTCCGCGATTGATCGTCCGTCTCTATCTTCATGACATCACAGGACCCGCCGGGCCTCTGCTGCATTGCTGACCCGATAGTTCAACCATTCCACTGCCCCGTAAAGCAACATGAGAACCATCAAACCTGCCACGGTCAGCGCAAGCGTCGTCGCCGTCCCCAGCCCCCAATATTGCCAGCCGATCAAGGAGAGCACTGTCAGTGCCAGCAGGCACCATGCTGTCGTTGACATGTCACGCTTGTCGCCCAATCCTTGCAGATGATTTTTAACCCGCCATCCAGCCAGCGCGATGCCGAGCAGGTTTGCGCACAGAACGCCACCAACGAGCCCATTCACTCCCCAGTGCCACCCCAAGGCCCCCATGCACAACAACCGCAAGGCCGCGATAGTCATGTATTGTTTGGCTGCAGTTGTTGGTCGGTTGAGGAGCATGATCGTCTCGTTCAGCACATCAAATATGAAGATGCTTGCCATCGACAGGGCGATTAGCAGATAGAGATCAGCGTCCGCCAATGCCTGCTCGCCTATCCAATATTTGATGAACCATGCATTCACAAAAAGAAAGCCGACATACATGCTCAAGGACGCCCGGAACATCACGCCGAATGTCCAGGAAAACTTCCTTGCAGTTACTTTGTCATCATGGTGTGCCGCAAAATTTGTCAGAGGGGACATCACGGATGCCCACGCTGTATGCAAGATCTGATCAATGAAAGTTGCCAGTTTCTTGCTAATTGCAAATATGGAGGCCATCTCGACGCTGATTACAATGCCGATGATAGTTGACTCCAGCCTCTCCGAGGCTCCACCGACCATTCGCGACAGAAAGGTGATTTTTGCGATGCCCAGCCAGGGATGCAGTTGCACAAACGATGGCATCCGCAGGGACACTTCGCCACCTCTTGCCGTCATCCAGAGATACGCCGTGAGAATTCCCAGCTCGGCAAGCAGTAAGCCGCCACCTATGGCGAGCACCCCCGTACCCAGCGCGAAGAGCACAACAGTGAGCCCGAGTCCAAGCACTCTGAATACGAGCATCGGCCGCATCACCGCCGTCGGCTTCAGCTGCGCCGTCCCGCTCGCTCTCAGAAAAGTGTTGATGATCGATAGCGACGACGCTGCGGCCGCCATCAAGAATGCAGCCATCGCCATCGGCAGTTCAGTCAGTTGTACTGCAAAGTACAACCGCGCCGCATAGATGGCAATCAAGCCTATGGCCAGGATGAAGCTGGACATTAGAGCTGCAATCAGCAGGCCGGCCGAGAATATCTGGCCGAGTCTTTCTTTGTCGCCTCGCGCATGCGCGTCGGCCATGGCCCTTTGGAACGGCCCCGTCAGCCCCAGATCCAAAAGCGTTGACGCCTGCAGCAGGCCGTAAATTGTCAGCCACAAGCCATAGCCACTCAGGCCAACATAGTGGACTGCCAGTGGAACGATCACGAATCCACGACCGGCTTCCACGACTTGTATCAAGGTCGACCACGAGCCCTGCCTGAATGCAGCCTGCCGACGCTCACCTCGCAAGTTTCTTTGGATCCACTTAAGCATTCGTCATTTGAGTGAGCGGCACATATACATGAGCGCAAGCCACTTTCCTCGACTTGGAGCAGTTCGCAATGACCTCACTACGGACCACAGGGTGCGCAAAGCCCACGCAATTGGACGACGCGCTGTTTGCGTCCCAGACTTCAAGTCCAGCAATTCGCTCCCCACTGTGCGTGCAACAGCCTTGCCGGAAAATTTCTCTTTGAACCCGCTTTGCATGAACCGATTCGCAGCTTGGCGCATGCTTTGATACTCATCCTCACCGAATGCTGTGATGAATGCCGCCAACTCATCCGGAGCACTAAAAGCTCGCAAGTCCACAAAGCAATCGGCAGGTACATGATCCGCAATATTCGGAGCGCCATGGTAGATAGGAATGCATCCAGTCTTGAACGCATCGAATATCTTCTCGCACACATCGCCCGGATAGTCTTTGGCGTTCTGGATGCACAAGGTAAATCGGTAGTTGCTTTGCACCGCGTACTTGCTGTCTGTCTGCCCGCGCCAGAGTCCTCGCAATGTCTCGTCCTGACACTCCGCCCATCCGCGGCCAAACAGATCGACGTCAATCCCGGCCTTGGCCAGTCCTGTCAGGGTTTTTCGGCGCAAGGAATAGCATTCATTGGGATGGCTTGAGGACTTGAATCCGTCAATCGCGACTATCAATTTCCGCTCACTGAATTTCAAACGGTCGGCTCCGGGCCATTCGCTTTCCGACTGCGGAATGTTGATTTTTACGAAATTGCGCCGATCAGCAAGATCATCTCGCCAGCAGAACACGCGATCCACGTCAAGCTGAGTAAGGATGTCCCCCTCGTGCAATCCGCAGACGATGGGCTCTTCAAAAGCAAGAAGCACCAGCCGCGCGTGCGGGTTTCGTGTGAGCGCGCGGATCACCGGCCCAAACATCAGATCAAGGCGATTTATGACGAGATAATCCGCCTGCTCGGGCGAACAAACATCGACGGTCGCGCACTCAATGCCATGCGCGAGCAGCCCTTCACTTAACTCATGGAGTTGTGGCACCACCTCCGGAGAAAAAAGCCGATTTGCCTGAAAGCCTGGCTCGTGAGTAAGAAAGCAAGCTTTAAGCATCGAAGAAACTATTGCTTACTCCAGTTTTCCCAGATGAACTCATACGCATATGTTGTTTTATGTGTCCTTGCCAGATGCTGCTGGATTCGTTTCATATGATCCCTGGAATCCGGACTGATTTCATGAAATTGAATCTGGATATCCTGAATCGAGCTCAGCTTGTCCGCGGCAATCAAGCAATCCATGAGCTCATACTCACCCCCTTCAATATTGACTTTCATTAAAGCAATTGCCGTCAATCCTGCGCCTTCAATCCATACCGAGGCGTCAACTATCTGAATTTCTTGCGTCTGCTTACCTTCTGCAAATACCGAGCTGCTTGTCCCCGATACGGCTATCTCAAGCTTGCGATCCTCTCCACCTAATGCGTATGGAAAGACTTTGATCTTGGGATTTCTCGCAAATCGCGATGTGATTTTTTCAGCGTACGCTTGAACGGGTTCAAAAACGTATACGGTGCATCCGTAACGTCCATATATGTCACTGGCCCACTGGCCGTCATACCCACCCAAGTCAAGTACCACAGATTTCTCGTCGAGCTCATAGTCGAACCGAAAGCGTTCGTCCCCGCCGTCGAACTCCCATCGTCTCGCCATTCGGTCAATGTGTGAGGGAAACAGTCTAGTTTTCAGTTTCTTTAGCAGCTTAGTCATCTCAGTTTTCCCCGAAAGCAATTTTTGCAGAATCAACTTCTGCGGCGACTTGTGAATCCAACATCAATGGTCTTCCCCAAGATATTCGCTCGGCAATCGCCCGAATGCCCGCCAGATAGTGCGCGTTCTCGATCGGGAATTCCCCACCCATCTCACTTAGCGTTTGAGCATCAAGGTGACTCAAGCGCCTTTTCTGTAATGCCGGATCCGTCTTCCTGACGAGCCGGATACCTTTCGAAATCAAACTCTCCAAGATCGGAGACACGCTTCTTCGGTTGAACATCGAGCGGACGCCATGGTTCATGAAGCGCTGAAATGTCGCCCCCGCCACAGTCAGGCTGGGATTGGGCCTCTCTTGAACTGTGCTCTCGATTGATGGTGGCTGTAACCCTATGAATTCATAAAAACCACCAACGAACTTTTTGGGGCTTTGGCGCAGTTCTTCGTAATTCAGGAAAAGGCAATTTTCCTCGCCGAACAAGTTGATGTAGTACGTCTTGATCTCACCGTAGTTCAATCGTTCATGAAAATACTGCAGGCGCGCCGGATCAAGGAACAAGTCTTTCATGCTCCTGGTTCCGCCGATCTTGATGTAAGTGCTGTAGAGCGACGGCAGAAGCGCCTTGATATTCCGGAAGGTGATGATGATCTTGACCGGACCGAACACTTGGCGCAGGCGTTGGGCCATTTCGCGCCAGTTATGAAAATGGAAAGGGTCGCCACAAATGAGACTTTCGCGCGATATGCCTGCGATGACGCTGCGCTGGATGGAACGCTCGCGCATCAACCCGGAGAATCGGGCCGCCCATTGTTCAGCGTCGAACTCCGTGGCATAGGTAAGCGTTTCCAAGGCCGCCCACAATTCGGCCTCCAACTCGTCTCCGCCCTCACCAACCAGATAGATCCTGTCATCAGCCCCTAGCACGTGTCGCTGCAGCCAGGTCGTCCCCGTCTTGTAGTCGCCGATGTGCAAAAACTGCACCGCCTCACTCATTGCTTTGCTCCTCGGACGTCCGGGTGCCACTGGTATCCCGGCACCCGCGAGAAATTCCAGTTGATCTGATGTTTTGTTGCTCGATCCGCAAATGCGTAAGCGAGCACGCGGAACCAAGTTGCAAACATATTGCTTTGATTGCGCGCCGAGTTGAGCACCTGCGCCCCCCCATAACAAAAGGAGGTAAATCTTCTGAACACGAATCCACCGTCACCGTTTTGATTCACTGGCATATACAGCCTGGCTTTCTCCAGCGAACGTTCTATCCCAGAAGATGGTGCCTGCTGCAACAAAACTGCCAGGTTGTAAACTGAGTCGATATCCTCGCATGCATCACTCATGGTGCACACGCCGTAGCTTCCCACTCGATTTTGAGTTGCCAATGTCTGTCTGGTCACACCCTCCGCAAGTTCTTGCGGCAACAAGTCGTCATAGCACAGACTAGGCAACAAGTGATAGATGGTCTTGGTTTTCTTGGAACGCTCGAACACGCTCATCTGATCAGGATTGCCAATGTACCTTGGCAAGATTTCTTTCAGAACGTGCTGGTTTAGTCTTCCCGACAGCACGGCCGTCCTGTCGTCTTTTTCGGTGTCTCTTTGGTATTGCAAAGCCACCTGAATATTCATGAAGAAATTGCTCGCCTCCAGATAATCCTCTGAGAAGATTGCTTCCAGCCAATCTTCGGGACTGACGGACTGGAAGATCCGGTTAACGAAGCCAAATGGCATTTTTGGTTTAGCGTCCAGATAGTCCAGGGCGATAAGAATATGGGGGAGAAGGTGCATGTAACCCCACCCCTGCCCGGCCTCGGCTTGAGGCGTGTTGAGATTCTCGGCACGGTAGAGACCGTCGGCTGCCTGATGGGAAGCAAAGTATTCAACCAAGTCTCTTCTTTGGCACGCATTAAGCCAGTCGAGCCGACGACATAGACCCAGCAGACTGATCGCATAGGCCGTTGAATACAAATCCGGGACCTTGCTCCCCGCGATAAAACAGAAGCCATTCCCGACGTATCGTTCCATCGCGTAACGACACGCGCTGTCTATGACCTCAAACGCCGAAGCTGCTGACAGCTTCTGCCGTAGACGGAGTGCATAAATAGGAGGGCCGTACAGGACATCCTTGGCAAGCCGCTTGATCTCTTGAGTGAATTCCATCCCAGGGCCTTTGCTCAATCAAGTGCGATCCATCCGTCTTGGAGCATGGCCGACGTATCTATGGCATCGTTGCGCCATTTCTGCGGGACCACCACGACGCGGTTCGGATTCATGTTGCGGTACGCACCCCACCACGAAAAGGTACTGTTTCCGATGACGTTGTGATGACACGAACTCATCAACTCGAGATCCACCCAGGCGGCGGGGCTTTGACGCGATACATGAATCGCATCGGTTCCTACAAGTATGTTGGCCTGCGCCCACTGCGGATCGTCTGAAAAAACGTAGTACCGGCATCGACCTGCCCTGCGTTCAATCTCAGCCACAGCCCGGCGCACGTAGCCATCACCGTACAGAGGATAAGTGGAATTCGTCAACGCTTTTGCGTAGTCGCCGCGCCGTATATGAATGGCGATTGATGACTCCTCTTGCATCCGGCTGCGAATCGACTCCAAATGCTCTGGCAATTTCTCGATGCAGGTCAAATCATCTAGCACGTTCACCCTGATATCGCTCCAGTAGCGCGGATTGATGAACGTACCCTCGAGATATACCGGTGCGTGAAGCTTCAGTATCTCTGGCTGAAACTGATGGATGACCCGTTCTTTGACATAGCTTCGAGGCATGCCGCCCAGGCGATGTAACAGCCTCTGGAAGCGATTCGACCAGCGGCCTTGCTGGTGTGGAATGCGGCGCAACCGGCGGATGAGGCTGGGAGAAGCAAAGTCGAACTTCATCCGGAAGCGCGAAAAGTGATCCAGCACCTCCTGCCGCGTTATCTCCGCTGGGCTGTCCGACAATTGACTCGAAATGCATCCAGAGATATCAAACAATACCTCCCCACCGCCGGCATTCGCCACCGATTTTGCAGCGGCATACTGGAAAAAGGCATTGCCGAGCCCTATGGATTGAAGTCGGATAACAACCGGGCTCTTCGATACTTCCTGAGCCTCACCCACGGTAGAACTCTTTGATGCTGTCGCCGATGAAATCTATCTGTTCATTGCTGAGCTGGCTGGCCGATGGCAACCAAAGGCCCTTCACGCCTACGAGATTCGAAACCGGGTGCTCACCCTTGACTCGGTAAGCCTCCTGATGGTTGATTGGAGGGTACATGGTACGCGTACCAATCCCTTTCTTCTTTAGATGGTCTTGCAACTCGGCTCTGTTTTCCACCAATGCATCAATAAACCATGGAGTTGTGCGAACCAGATCCTGTTTGAAGAACTTCACCTGAGGCACAGAGTCCAACTGCGCCCGGTAGCGGCGCATGATGTCTTTTTTCCGCTCGACGCGCCAGGCCAGCTTTTTCATCTGTTCCAGGCCGATCACCGCCTGCATTTCCGTGAATTTGAAGTTGTATCCAATGCTCGCATGGATGTCGTTGCCGCCACCGGAACGACCAAAGTCTTTGATCTTGCGTAGTTTGTTAGCAAACTGATCGTCATTGGTGACAACTACGCCACCCTGGCCAGTCGTGATGATTTTCGGGACAGAGAATGAAAAAGCTGCCGCAAACCCCACCGTGCCCATATGTCGATCGTCGTCGTACCAGGACCCCAGCGCTTGGCATGAGTCTTCGATAAGCCTCACACCATGTTGGTCCGCCAGCCTCCGGAACTCCTCCACGCCGCCCTGTGGCGCGCGCCCATTTGCGTTCACTAGCATGATCGCCTTTGTGCGCGGTGTGATCGCGGCTTTCGTTGCGGCCAAGTCAAGGCACAGCGTGTCAGAATCCACGTCGACGAAAACAGGTGTCGCTCCCGCTGCAATCACTGAATTGGGTGTCGCCACCATGGTGTAGTTCGGAACGATCACTTCATCACCCGGGACCAGCCCAAGACAATAGTTGATCATCATGAGCGCCGTTGTACCGTTATTGGACGTGATGCAATGCTTCACGCCTACATAGTCAGCAATTGCTTTCTCGAAAGCTTGGGTGTTTCTGAACTCGGTCAGCCAACCACCCTCGCGCATATACGCATCTAAGGCAAGCCTCTCTTCGTCGCCAAACCATGGCTCCATCTGAGGAATCGGGGTATTCATATCTCTCCTGTGATTGGTGAACTCAGCCACAACCCATCCGTCAGGGACGGTGTTGTCCTGTGCTTATGGCTTTCTCGCCTGCAAGTTGAGCGACACGAGCAATCCGGTGTCCTTTTGCATATGCGGAAAATAGGCTTGGGAATGGTCATCAATTTGGGCGTGCTCTGTCGCCCGCCAATCCCATCTTTCGGGCCCGACGAAACCGCATTCCTGCAGAAGTACGCTCAATGACTCTTCGTCGTACGTAGTCTTGTGATAAAGCGTGGCCGCACCTTGCTCAGTAGTGATGACCATCCTCCCATAGAGTGGCCCCAATACGCACGACAACTCCCCGGTCTGCTGATAGACCTTGATTAGCGCCTTGAAGTCTGGAACCGCCAGTCGCAAGATGCCTCCGGGTCTAAGAACCCTATGCCACTCCGCCAACACTCGGCGCGCTTCATCTCTGTCGAAATACTCCAATGCATGACTGCAATAGATGAGCTCGACCGTGCTGTCCGCGAAAAACGGCAGGCTGTCGATGCCGGAGTTGTAGTCAATGTGCGGCATATCACAGAGATCGACATGCACAAACCCAGGAATGACTCGATGCCAGCAGCCCAGGTGCGCCTTGATACCTGACATCAGAGCCGCCTCCGATCAGCGTCAGCTCCGACGTAGGGACCATTCTTGATTTCCAAGACTTGCGTGTTGTCCTCAAGAATTTCGTAACCATGTCCTCCGCGCAGCAAGATCAATACGTCGCCTGGCCCGGCCTCCATTTCGCCGACTTTTTTGTCCGCTGTATCGAATATCTCAGCTTTCAATCTGCCGCTACGAACGTACAAGACCTCTTGAGTCCACAAAACCTCCCGGCTGACTTCATTGTGGGTATGCGCCAAAAGTGTTTTGCCTTGTGAGTACCCCCACGTACCGACCTGCTGATAGTCGCCATCGGGGGAAAAGAATTTCAACCCGTTACCCCATGCCTCTTCAGCCGGGACATGACGAGCCAAGACCAAATCACCTTGCTTGATTTCGTTAATTGCCATTTTTGAGATACCAATCTATCGTTTGTTTCACACCTTGTTCGAAATTCCGCGTTGGCGCCCAACCTAATAAGGCTGCGCCGCGACTACCGTCAACGGTTTTGTATGGGGCGCCGTCAGGCTTGCTTTCATCCAGTACCAGACGCCCCTCATAGCCAACCAAATTCTGGATCATCTGTGCCATCTCTAAGATCGAAATCCCGCTGGCTACACCAATATTGACCGGCTCTACCGTAGGGGCCGCATCCAAACCACGCACCAGGGCCTCAGCGCCATCGTCGACGTGTAACCATTCTCGAACTGGCTTGCCACTTCCCCAGACCACCACCTCCGGTAACTTCTGCTGCTTGGCACGAACCATTTTCATGATCAAGGCACCCAGCGCATGCGAGCGCTCTTCCTCGAAATGGTCTTCGGGACCGTACATGTTTGAGAGGATCAAGTTCAAAACATCGAGACCATGTTGCCTCTGGTAGGCCCAAGAACCGACCCAGGCGGCCTTACGTACGAAACCATAGACCAGAACCGAATCATGCAAAGGGCCATCCCAAAACTCATCTTCTTTGAATAGAGTCGCTTGGGCAGGATAGGCACAATTGGAAATAGGATTGACAAGGCGCTTTACGCCATACCTATGGGAGGCCTCCAACAAGTTCAGCGTCATCAAAAGGTTGTTTTGAAACAACTCAGCCGAATGTTTGTATCCAAACTGAATGCCGCCAACGAAAGCAGCACAATTGAGCACCTGTTTCGGCTGCACGCGCTGAAACAAAGCGCGGGTAGCGACGGCATCGCGCAGATCACACCCCATCGACAGCGAGGTTCGCTCAAAGGCCAGGCTACGCTGCCTCAGCAGATGACAAACACGCTTGCCAAGAAACCCGGTGGCGCCAGTGACAAGGATCATTCTGCGCCTCCGTAACCGTCATTCTGCAAATCGTATTGCACCATTATTCGCACCAGGTCACGAATGCTAGTTTTGGGCTTCCAACCCAATTTCTTCTTGGCTTTGGTCGGATCACCCCACAGCAAATCGACTTCGGCGGGCCGAAAATAACGAGGATCCACTTGCACGCAGGTCTTTCCAGTCTTTGTGTTTACACCGCGCTCATCGGCTCCATCACCCTCCCAACCCAAAGTAATGCCAACTTCCGAGAATGCCATGTCGACAAATTCGCGCACGGTGTATGTTTCACCGGAAGCGATTACATAGTCGTCTGGCTTCTCTTGCTGAAGCATGAGCCACATGCATTCAACATAGTCTTTTGCATAGCCCCAATCACGCTTGGCGTCCAGATTTCCCAAGGTCAACAGATCCTGTTTTCCTTGAGCAATGCGTGCAACGGCTTTGGTGATTTTCTTTGTCACGAATGTCTCTCCGCGACGGGGAGACTCATGATTAAACAAAATTCCATTGGAGGCGTGCAAACCGTAGGCCTCCCGGTAATTTACTGTTACCCAGTAAGCATAAAGCTTGGCCGCCCCGTACGGAGATTTTGGGTAGAACGGCGTAGTTTCACTTTGAGGCGCGGTTTCGGGCAACCCTCCAAAGAGCTCCGAAGTTGACGCTTGATAAAACCTTGGTTTTTGACCCAGATCTTTGATTGCGTTCAGCAAACGTATAGTACCCAGTCCATCGACCTCAGCGGTGTATTCGGGCACTTCAAAAGACACTGCCACGTGCGATTGCGCGCCAAGGTTGTAAATTTCATCAGGTTTTATTTTTGAAAGCAATGTATGCAAATTACTCGAGTCGGTTAAATCGCCATGATAGGTATGGAAACAGGGGTGCTCAATAATGTGATCTATGCGTTGTGTAGTAAAAACTGAACTGCGCCGCAGTATTGCATGAACATCGTATCCTTTTTCAAGAAGAATCTCGGCAAGATACGATCCATCTTGACCTGTAACGCCCGTTATAAATGCAGATTTTTTTGACATGCAGAATTTTTCCTATTCATTAATATTGAATGAATCAGTGAGCATGGACCGTAAACAAAAAGTTTTGGCTTTAAGTTCGTGCATGGATTTGCTTCTGATCAGGACAAGTCAGGAAATCAAATTACGCATGATTGCTGACTGTTTCGACGTATTTTTGATTTTCGCGGTAGTGCAGTTGCGCAAACCGCAGTTGTCGCGAGTTCAGGCTCTCATCGCAATCGTCCGTAATTATCCTCAAAGCGCACAATGTCATCTTCACC
>SXGT01310524.1_pt1 | contig 20637 bp, 17 predicted proteins | sample 3176221 | NCBI WGS metagenome assembly SXGT01 (sample SAMN11356862, study PRJNA531348) | freshwater metagenome | isolation source: freshwater sample F1-120 | place: China: Fuxian Lake, Yuxi | collected 2017-12-25
GAAGAAATAGAGCGCAAAGTCGAAGATGCCGCCGGACACCGGTTGCCCGTCGATCGTCACGTGTTTCTCGTCGAGATGCCAGCCGCGCGGGCGTATTTGCAATGTCGCAATCTGCGGATTCAGTTTGTACTGCTTGCCTTCGGGGCTCTTGAAATCGATCGTCCGGCGATTCGCATCGCGCAGGTTCACCTGGCCTTCGATGATATTTTCCCAGGTCGGAGAATTCGAGTCTTCGAAGTCCGCCATGAACATCTTCGCGCCGGAGTTCAGCGCATTGATGATCATCTTTCGGTCGACAGGACCGGTGATTTCAACGCGGCGATCGAGGAGGTCTTTCGGGAGGGGGGCGGTCTTCCACTTGCCTTCGCGGATGGATTTTGTTTCTTCGAGGAAGTGAGGTTGGCCACCCGCGTCTAGCTCGGCTTGGACCCGTTGTCGTCGTTGGAATATCTCAGCGCGGCGTCCGCGGAATTCCTTGAGCAGTGTCCCCGCAAAGGCGAGCGCCTCAGGGGAGAGGATTTCTTCGCCGGCGGCAGAGAGGGGGCCGTGGACTTCAAGACCTTCGACGGAAGCGATGGTGGCCTGTGCCATAAGGGCGATTTCCTCGTCGTATCGATTTCGCAGCAGCGCAAGCACGCAGAAGCGCAGGGAGGGCAGCGGCGAGTCCAGCGAGGGCTAACACTACGGAAACAGGGACAGGTCTGCAAGGTAATTATTTCAATGCTTATTATTGACAATTATAAGATAGTTTGCTTCAATAATGGTCGTGCCCGCGAGTGGCGTACTATAACATCTGCGAGAGGCGTCGATATGCCCGAAAAAAACGTCCGTTACAAGCACAATCGCCTGCAGCAGCTCCGCGGGTTCTGCTATGCCGCCCAGGAGGGTAGCGTATCCAAGGCGGCCGATCGCATGTTCCTGAGCCAGCCCTCCGTATCGCTCCAGATCCAGGCGCTTGAGCGCGAGCTCGGTGCTTCGCTCTTCGACCGTAACGGCCCCAAAATCGAGCTTACGCACGAAGGTAAACTCCTCTTCGATCTGGCCCAACCCATCGTCGAAGGTTTCGCGGGAATCGATGAAGCCTTCCAGGCTCAGCGCAATCAGGTCGAAAAGGGCCGGCTCGAAATAGCCGCCGGTGGTTCCACACTCCAATACGTATTGCCGGCTTTCGTCGAACGCTTCGTCCGCGAGCATCCCGGCATTGATCTAAAGCTCCAGAACGTCACCGGCCGGGAAGGTCTCGAACTCCTCCGCGCAGGCGAGGTCGATTTCTGTGTCGGCCCGATGCTCGACATCTCCGAGGACATCAAGTTTCATCCCATCGTCGAGTATGATCCCGTGCTCATCATGCCGAAGGGACACGAACTCGCCAAGCGCAAGCGTATTCTCCCGCGGCATATCAGCCGCTATCCGCTTATTCTTCCGCCGCGCCACCTCAGCACTTGGCGCCAGGTGGAGTTCGTCTTTGCTCAGGAACAACTCCCTTACGAAGTGCGCCTCGAAGTCGGCGGCTGGGAAGTCATCAAGCGCTACGTAGAGCTCGGCCTCGGCGTCTCCATTGTCATGAGCATCTGCATCAATGGTGGAGAAAATCTCGACGTCGTCAACGTCGCGGAGCACTTTCCCAAGCGCACCTACGGCGTTGTGTGGCGCAAGAACAAGCGCCTCTCGCCACAAGCCCGCGGTTTCATTCGCGTCATGGATCCGGTCCTGGCCGACAATCTGGATGCAGGAGGGAAGCGCGAGTGAGTGGGGCGATTGAGCCGCAGGCCGCGCAGAACCCTTGGCGGGGCACGCTTATCGGGATTGGTGTCGTTGCCGCAGCCATCGCCATCGCTTTCGTCACGTACAGCCCCTACATGGCGTATTCGCTTTACGCCTTCGCGTTGCTCGTTCTCCTGGCGCGGGTGTCGACACTTCTCTGGCTCACGGGACTCGAAGCCGATCGCAGTGTAAGCGCCCAGACTATGCAGCAGGGCGATACGATTGAAGTCTCACTCACGGTGAAGAACCGGCGGGGCTGGCCGATTCCGTGGCTCTTCATTGAAGACATGCACCCGGGTTTCTGCCATCGCAGCGGCGATAACACGCGCCTCGCCGTACTCATGCCGGGCCGCGGGGTGACCCTTCGTTACCGCCTTACGGTTCCCAAGCGCGGCTACCATCGCATCGGCCCTGCGGTCCTGGAGTCCGGCGACCTCTTCGGATTGCAGCGCCGCTTCCGCACGGGCAAGAGCCAGGACTATGTCTCCGTGCTGCCGACGATCACCTACATCGAGACCTTCAGCTTTTCCTCCCGGCGGCCGCAGGGCCCCGTGCGTGTCTCTCATCGTATCTACGAGGACCCCTCGCGGCTCGCGGGCCTGCGCGAGTACCAGCGGGGCGATCCGCTGAATCGCATCCACTGGAAGACCGCCGCGCGCACGGGCGAACTCTGGACGAAAACCTACGACCCGTCAGCCGTCACCGGCGGCACGCTGATTCTCGACATGCACGAGGAGAGTTATCCGCCGCAGGACCGCGAAGCTCGCATGGAACTGGCGATCACGACGACGGCCTCGATCTCCTACCTGCTTCAAGCTTCCGGTGAGCAAGTCGGCATGATCACCAATGCGATAGACGCCGCCGAAGTCGCACAGTACGATGTCGAATCGCGCCAGACCGTCTCGCGCGATGAACTGGCCGGTGCGGTAGTGGGGGAGGCCCTCTCAACGCGCCTCAATCCGCTGCGCGTACCCACCATGCGCTCCACCACGCAGGCCCGCGCCATCGCGGAGAACCTCGCGCGGGTATTGCCGGGCCAGGGTCTCGATTGCACGACGCTACTCCTGGAAGAGTTTCGCGGTCTCCCGCGCGATGCGGCGCTACTCCCTGTCGTGCCTCAAGTGACCGAACAATTCGCGCTCGTGCTGGCTGAGATGAGGATCGCGGGCTTTGCGGTGAGCGTGTTCTGTGTCGGCAGCCCGACCGCCTTCGAAGAGGCCGCCATTCGTCTCGCGCCTTACAAAATCCACGTGTTTCACATCCGGGAGGAGCGCGATCTCCATGAGCTCGCCCCCCAAAAAATCGGACACTGAGACGTCCTTCGCGGCGCTGTCCGCCCCGGCCTATGATCCCAAGACCGCCGCAGCGCGCGAGCGCGACAAAAAGAAACAGAAAACCGACTTCCGTTCGCTCAAGCGCGAACTCGGCCGTGATGATCGCCGCCATCAGTACCGCACGGCAACGGACTACATCATCGACGGTATTACCCCATTTTTGATTTTCTGGATGGTCTGGTCCGTCATGTTCTATCTCCTCGATGTTCGCTACATCTACACCGAAGTCCACGACATGAATATTCGTGTGGCGACATTCTGTCTCATCATGGGCGTGGTCGCGCTCAATCGTCTCGTCGCGCAGGACAATACGGATGACTCACCCCTGTATGTTTTCGGACTCATGACGGTGACCGCGCTGTACACCTTGGCAAGCACCAAGAGTTACGGCGTGGGTTCCTTCGCGGGCAGTTTTGGTGACGGTCCCTGGATAAGTCTTTTCTTCAATATATTTATCGTTAGCTTTTTATGGTGGGTTACGAACCGCCTGGTGCACGAATGCAGCGTGGATGAAAACCGGACCGCCGGGGATATCGGCATCATGACCGGCACTCTCCGCAATCTGCGCCAGTCGATTGGGCGCACCAGCGCAGCCAAGGCAGCGTCCTCCGCCGCGATGCCGATGAAGGATCAGTACCTGCTCCCGTCAATCGAAATCGAAGCTTACGATCCGCACGACTGGAAGGATCAGAAATTGCAGAAGGCGCAGGAAGGTCCTCCGAAGAAATCCGTCGAGCGCTTGTCGCGCCGGCATCCGGGCATTTCAATCTTCTATTTCGCCATTCCTGCGATGATCATTTTTACACTCGGTCTCCCGGTTTTGATGCGTGGTGGAGATACTTTCGTATTGGCGGGTCATTTCTATGTAGGCCTGTTTACAAGTTGCGCGCTGTTGTTATTGCTTCTGACGAGTATGGGTGGATTGCGCGAGTATTTCCGGGCACGGAGCGTTCTACTGCTCGCTTCAATCGGTCCTTTTTGGGCGGGTCTCGGTTTGTTTATGGTCCTGCTCGTCGTCCTCGGAGCGCTACAGTTTCCCTATCCAGCGATGCCCAAGCCGGCCTATATTGAAGGGCACGAAAGAGATGTCTGGAACAAGTCGTCGACCTTCGAACTTAAGCCCTTGGCTTTTACAGCGGCGGACCAGATTCAGCAATCCCGCATCGTCGAGCGGGTGAGTCAAGCCGTCATCGTCGTGCTCATTGTGTTCTGCCTGTATTCGGCGCTGCGTGGTCTTACCATTCTTGCCGCGGAAGTAGGCAAGCACAGGGGCCAGTATCCCGACTGGGTTTTGAATTTCTTCGACACCTTGGATCGCATTCTGGAAAAGATTGTTTCTCTTCCCGAGATTGGCCAGAAAATCCGCGGCGGCCGTCCCAGCGCGTCAAATGCCGCCAGCACGAAGTTTCACAACCCCATGGCCGGCGAAGGGACGGAGGGAAAAACCGAAGATGTCCAGCGTTACATCGCCCACGCCTTCGATGCGCTCTGCGCCCTCGGCGCAGACATGGGGCGTCCTCGCCGAAAAGATGAGACTCCCTACGAATACCTGCGTCGTCTGCCGCGCGAATTGACCCCGCTCAAGCGGGAATCCGCCGAGGTCATCGAGTGGTACGTGCGTTCGGCCTACTCCGCCGTCCCGCCCGATGCGACGGTACTGGATCGCCTAAGAAAGTTCTGGTTTGAATACGATCGACTGCGGCGTCGGTATATTCGGTAACGGGACGCGCTACCACCCCTTCTTCACCGCATGCGCTCGCTCGCTGAGCCATTCCGACTGTTCAGCCAGGATAGCCAGCCATTGCGCCGGGGTGTGTCCAGCTACCGCACCATTCATCGTCACGCACTGGTAACACACCGTCGCCACGTGCTTGATGCCGACTGCGTAGTAGAGCGCGCGTTCCTCGGAAGGCGCCAGCGTCCGATGCCGGTGGTAGTAGGCAAGCAACAAATCAACGCGCTGATGGAGTTTTTTGGATTCGGTCGTCGTGCGAACACAAAGATTCGAGACAGCGTACGAAAGATCTTCCAGATAGCAGCCGTCTCCCGCGAATTCGAGGTCGATGATCGCCACGAGGTTGTCTTCCTGGAAAATCATATTGCCGCCGTGCCAGTCGCCGTGAATCAGGCCGGTCTCGAATTTTTCCCGCGCATCCAGGTTCAGTTCATTGGCGGATTCGCGCAGAAACAGTGCGATCGTGTTGCAAGCCGCGTCCACATCCGCGGATGGCCGCTCACGTTTGGCCATCTCGTAGAATTTGCCAAACATCTCGCGTGGCACTTCGCTAAAGCGCCACATCCGCGCGTCGCGCTCGGGGCAGGGGAAGTCCCGGCACACGACGTGAAACTCTCCGAGCGCATCCGCCGAAGCGATGAGGCTGCGACCGGTGACCTTCATCGACTCGCCTTCGATCCACTCCTGCATCTCGAGCGCCCAGTCGTCGATCTGCACGATCTTCTGCCCCGAAAATGCCGGCTGAATCCGCGCAACAGGCAGGCCGTTTTCATCGAGATGTGCAGACAGGCGATGCTGAAATCTCAGTGTGTCGAGAATCTGCGGCTCAGCTTTATAAGTCTTCGCAAGGAACTTACCCGCCTCGCTCTCCAGCAAATACTTGCGATGCCGCCGCTGATGAACGTGGGACAACGTGCGTAGACGCGCAATCTCGCCAAGATCGTAATGCTCATACACGATGTTGGCGAGCGCGCGTTCCGCGGCGGTCGGTTCCGTCACACCCATCTGCGGCTGTGGACTCATTTTGTGGCGAGTTCGGTTTTGGCGACGCTAATTTTCGCCGCGTCTTCGGGCGTAATCGCGACGTGCTTGAATTTCCGCTGACTATACAACTTCTCGGACTGGTCCGTGTGGTGCGGCGAAGCCGGGTCTGCGCTCTGGCCCCACGGCGTGCAGGTATAGGTTTCGATGCCGCCTTTGCGCATGAACATCAGCGCGATGCTCATCGATCCGTTGTTCGCGATGTACACGCCGCTGCCCTTGGTTTCTTCGCGCGCGCCGACGTTGAAAAGCGTGCGTGTGCGCTTATTGCTGCCCAGCACGACGCCGTCCGCCGGGAAGTACTTCCCGCTGCGACCAACCTTGTGAATATCGCCCCAGACAATATCGAGACGGCCATAGGTCGTCTTTATTTCCGCCACGGTATCCGAGAGGCCCTGCAGCAGCGCGAGATTGTTCTCTGCGGATAGTGGTTGCTTCGCCAGCAGTTTGTCCTCGTCAATGCCGCCCTGCACCTTCGCCCGCCAGAACATGACAATCGGAGCCGCGGCGCTGTCTTTTGTGAATTGTCCGTCCCACGCTTGCAGTTTTTTCACGGCATCTTTCGCATCGGATGTAAGCGCCTTTGCCGCCGCCGCGTCTGCCAGCGCACCATCGAGCGCCGCGCGCCATTCGTCGGCTAGCACGTCGTGCACATCCATCGCCAGCGCAATCGCTTCCTCGCGCGTCATGCTGTCGTCCCCACTGAGCACATCGAGCGCGCGCTGACCGCGGGTGTTCTGCGTGTCCCAGGAGACATTGTAAATGTCGGCCGGGTACTTGTCCGGCGTCATCGGTGAATCGAGCATCATGAATTCGGGGCTGATGTTGCAGTTCTGCATGTAACCCTGCGCAGGATTTTTGACCTGTACGAGGTCCTGGATCGGATGGATGCCCTTCCACGCAGTCGCGGAACTCGTCCCCGGCACTGCGCGTGTCCAGTCGTAGCCTTCCGGACGAATCGGCACACGCCCCACGCGCACGTACTGGATGTTGCCCTCGCGGTCTGCGAACATGATGTTCTGGTCCATGTACTCATTTAGCCCAAGCGCGGCATAAAATTCGTCGTTATTTTTCGCCAGGCACATCCGGTAAAACTGCTCGCCAAGCTGATCGGAATCGAGGTAGGCCGTCGCGCCGACATAGGCCGTGCCGGTCTTCGGATCGGGCGAGGAAAATAAGGGGCCCAAGTGTGTGAAGCCTGCCGGACGTGTCGTAGGTTTGTCCTGGCCCTTCACCGGAATTGAAATGAACTCGATCTTCGCGTTGCGGAATTCGCCGTCGTACTCGTATTGGGTAGGGCTGTTCGGATTGACCTTCACCTCATAAATGTCCGCCGTGTCCGGCCCGCCTGTCGTCGCCGCCCAGCCCACATGTCCGTTGTGTCCAAGCGCCACCATCGGCGATCCCGCCAGGAAGAAGCCTTGCATCTGAATCTTGTCGCCAAACACGTGCGCTTCGTAGAACACCGCCATGCCTTCCCACGTGAGATGGGGGTCGGTCAGCAGAATCGGCACGCCGTCGGCCGAGCGTTCCTTCGACACAGCCCATTGGTTCGAGCCGTTTGTCCGATCGGCGTTGCGCGTGTTCCGCAGTTCGTCCTGGATGTTTCCGAGAGGCCAACGCAAAATCATCGCCTGCCCGATCGCGAAGGGCTGCCACGGTTCGAGATCGACTGCCCACTCGGGCCGCTTCTCGGGGTGTTCCGCTTGGTACGCCTTGATGCCGTTCACGAACGCAGTGCAGAGTTGCTGCGCTGCTTCAGAGGACGCGGCAAGCGTGCGTTGGGCGCGCTCTGCGTTCTTCGTGATGCGCATCGCATAGTCCGTGTCGATATTCCCGTTCTCGCCGCCAAACGCCTCGGACGCGCGGCCTACCGCGGTGCGGATGTTTGCATGGATATCGCCCAAGCGATCCTCGGCCATCGCATAACCGAGACCGAAGGCCGCGTCGTTGTCCGTGCCGCCGAGAATGTAGGGCACACCGAATTCGTCGCGATGAATCACGACTTTGCCGGCAGCAGGACGGGCTTGGGCAGACGCAATCGCAGGGACCGCGATAAGAGCGATGGCAAATAACGGAAAAAACCGGCGCATTTAATTCCCTTTCAGGAGTTTTACAGAGGGGCTTCGTTCCTCTCGGACAGCCATTCCAAGCAGTTCTTTACATATCGGATATCGGCCTCGGCGCGCACGTGCGGATCGCCGTTGCCGACGTACTCGATACACACCGGGCCAGTATAGCCTAAGACTGGGAATCGCTGGAGCATGCGATACATATCGATGTCACCCTCAGCCAGCGGTACCGAGTAATCGAAGCCGTCGTGCCGTTGGCGGCAATTCTTCAGGTGAAAGTAGCCAACCCGGCGCGCCAAGGGATCGAGCGCGGCAGGTTTGCGATCCTCTGCACAGGTGGCAAACATATTCCCCGGATCGGGATTGGCCAGCAACGCCCGGCTGCCCACGAGATCGAGCAGCCGCAGGGTCGACGCGACGGTGTCATGGATCGTGTTCATATGAATTTCAAGTGTAAGTGCGATCCCCAGTCCCTCAGCCACACCTGCGACCCCATCAAGCAGTTCCGCACAGCGCGCGTATTGCGCTTCGGTGGCAATCGCCGAACCGTTCCGCGCGAAGTCGCCCGGCTGCGGACCTACCAGAAAACCCGTGAACCCGTTCATCCGCGGCACACCTCGTTTGCTGCAGGCCTCGATGCACCGCTTCAACTGGTTTGCCGCTTCGTTTGCTGCGGCCGCATCGGCCTGCACCAAGTCAGCCTTGAAATCCACGCACGCGATCGGGACGCCCTGCGCCTTCGCGAGTTTTTGGCAGCGGGGGAGTTCGTCTTCAATGTACGAAGGATTGAAGTGCACCTGATGCAGCTCAAGGCCCGCATACCCAAATCGCTGCGCCGCACGCACGGCTTCGTCCAGCGGATAGTCGCGGAAGGTATACGAATGAAGAATGATGTCCATTTTGCCCGATCCGTGCTGGTGGGCCAAGATACAAGTTTTAGAGGATCGAAACGAATCGGACTCCAAGATTCGCCAGCGCGTGCCCAAAGTGTACAATCGGGGCCCAGTGACACATCGGAATGGTGGGCGTTTGGCAGTATGGTGACTCTGGAAAATGTTCGGCGAAAGCTCGGCCCCGGCGTCGAATTTCGCTGTGATCGTTTTGAGGCGGGCGGCGGCGCGCACGTGGCTCTCTGGGGGCCCAGCGGCTGCGGCAAGAGCACGATGCTCAACCTCATCGCCGGCCTCCTCACGCCCGACGCCGGCAAAGTTGTCGTGGACAGCACTGAGATTCAGGGCATGGGCGACGCCGCCCTCGATCAATTTCGCGGACAGCACTTCGGCTTCGTCTTTCAGACCTTCAATCTCTTAAAACCCTTCACCGCCCTGCAAAACGTAATGCTCGGGATGCAATTCAGCGACACCCAGCCGCAAAAGGTCTGGAAGTCGCGCGCGACAGAACTGCTCGAACGCGTCGGCCTCGGCCATCGCCTGCACGCGCGCCCGACGACGATGAGCGTGGGGGAGCAACAACGGGTCGCCATCGCCCGCGCGCTGGCCAACAAGCAGAAGATCGTCGTGGCGGATGAGCCCACAGGCAGCCTCGATCCAAAAACGGCATCCGCCGTGATGGATCTCCTGCTCGAGATGTGCCGCGAGCAGGAAGTCACGATGCTGATGGTCACGCACGACCGCGTGCTCGCCGATCTCCTGCCCACACGCTTCGATTGCTCAGGGCTGGTCCACGAGGTGAAATCGTGAGCCTCTGGCGCATCGCGTGGATATACCTCTGGAGCCGCTGGTTCACCACCGGCTTGACCATTCTCTCCGTCGCAATGGCCGTCGGCCTCATTTCGGCCATCCTGACCATTCGCAACGAAACCCGGGCCCGCTTTGAGGAAGAACAGCAGGCCTACGATGTCGTCGTCGGTTCCGGCAGTCCTCTGCAACTCGTCCTGAATGCGGTTTATTTTCTCGACAACCCGACCGGAAGAATCACCTACGAGGACTACGAGAAGATCAAGACCCAGGAAGACGTGACCTACGCCTTTCCGGTGGGGCTCGGCGACACCTACCAGAAGTTCACGATCGTCGGGACTGTCAAGGATATGTTCGATTACCCTTGGGAGAGCGTGGATGGCGAGAAACGCTACCCCTTCAAAATCGCCGATGGTCGCGTTTTTGAAAAACCGATGGAAGCCGTCGTCGGCTATCTCGCCGCCCGTACCACGGGACTCAAAGTGGGGGACACCTTTTCTAGCACCCACGGCTCAAAAGACATGGGGGAGTTGGCTGAATTCGATCACCGTGAAGAAGTGTATACGGTCGTTGGCGTGCTGAAAGCCTCAGGCACTTCAAACGATCGCGCTATCTTTGTCGACCTTCAATCCATCTGGGATCTTCACGCGGATCACGAGGAACACGAAGAGGGCGCCGAACACGAGGAGCACGAAAAAACGGTCACAGCTGTGCTTGTCGATCTCTACAGCCCCGCGCTTCGGTTTACCTTCAGCCAGTGGGTGATGGACGAAATGAAACTCACCAGCGCGATCCCCGTCGTGCAAATCATGCGGCTGTACAACCAGATTCTCGGCCCCGCCATTGTGATTATGATCGCCGTGGGCTATGTCGTCGTCGTGATTTCCGCGCTTTCTATCCTAATCGGCCTGTATCTAGCCATTATTCAGCGCCGCCGCGACCTTGCTATAATGCGCGCGCTGGGCGCGTCGGCCTATGAAATTTTCGGCGCGGTGATGATCGAGGCGCTGCTCGTGACTCTGATGGGCATTGCATCCGGATGGGTGCTCGGCAAAGGAGTGGCCTTCGGGCTCGGGCAGTACATGTCGCGGGCCTACGGCTTCACGCTGGCCGGGCTCGGCACGAGCCGGGAAGAAATCGGTTTTTTCGCGATCGTGGCCATCGTCGGGCTTCTCGCGGGCATACTGCCTGCCTGGCAGGCATACCGGACCGATGTCGCGCGCGATCTGCAAGCGACCTAGCGGCTCAGTGAACAGAGGTAGCAGCACATGAAGCGGCGCACGAAACGAGACATTACGATTTTCGCGGCCATCCTCGCCGTCATCGGTGGCATCGTCTTCGCCAATTCGCAGCTCAGCCGCCAGGGTCTCGCCGAAGACTTCGAGAGGTTGCGCGAAAAACTCGAACAGGCGCGCCTGAATAGCGGTGTGCAGTTGCTTCGCTGGAACCTCGTGCGCACCACGAAGGGTTCGCTCCAGAGGGGCGGGAAGTTCGACACCGACCTCATGGCGCAGAACGGTAAAGAAGTATTCATGATCGGCTTCATGGTACCGAACGAGACTTACCGGGACGTGACCGAATTCCTCATGCTCCCGATTCCCATCGAGTGTTACTTCTGCCAGATGCCGCCTTCGCGCGATGTGCTCTTCGTCAAGCTCCGCGAAGGCGAAACCGCCCAGATATTCTTGGAACCCGTCCTCATTCGCGGCACCTTCACCATTCACGAAGGCGCGGGTGTGAAATTCTTCTACACCCTCGAGAACGCCACCATCGAAGCGGCCGAAGACGGCGGAGCACTGACCAACAAGCGTGTCCAGTTCCAGCACATGGTTCCCAACCATGAGAAGGACGACACGAATCTCCTCCCGGGCTACAACGAGAAAGATTCCGGCAAGACCGAATAATCCGCTGTTAGACAAGTTGGACCTTACGTGGTGGCATCAGCCTGCAGCCGGTGTCACAATTACAAGACGTTTTTCGTCTGTATATCTGATTACTACCGGAGGAGAATCACCATGAATGGACTACGTAAGTATGCGTTGACAGCAGCCGTAGCCGCGGCTGCGCTCGGAATCGGATTTTGGAGCGGCGTTAGCGCCCAAGGAATGCTCACCGCCAAAGAGGTCTACCGCAAACCTTTGACCGGTGTGGAAGGCAAGGAGATCCGAATCGTCGATCTCTCGATTCCGCCCGGCGCGACTTCGCCGGCGCATCGCCATCCCGGCGACACCTTCGTCTATGTCATTGAGGGCGAAGTGCAGATCGGTCTGAACGAGGATGCGCCAGTCATCGCAAAAGCAGGGGAAACCTTCCACGAACCGCCGATGAGCCTGCACAAATCAACGCTAAATCCGAGCAAGACCGACAAGACGCACGCCATTGCGATCATGATCATCGATTCGGACAAGCAGTCCACGGTCGCGCCGGGGGCTGAGCACTCACACTAAAGGTCAAAACGAAGCCGGCCCCGCCAATCGGCGGGGCCGGAAATTGCGCAAGTGGCTATATGTTCCGTTTACTTTTCAGGCATATGCTGGCGGTGCAGCACTTCGTCGATCAGGCCGTAGGCCTTCGCTTCGTCCGCGCCCATGAAGTAGTCGCGATCGCTGTCGTTCTTAATTTTCTCTTTGGTCTGGCCCGTGTGCCTGGCCAGAATCTCGTCGAGCATGTCGCCGATGCGCACGATCTCGTTCGCCTGGATTTCGATGTCCGAAGCCTGCCCGCGCGTGCCGCCCATGACCTGGTGAATCAGGAAACGCGAGTACTTCAGCCCGAAGCGCTTGCCCGGTGTGCCCGCCGCCATCAGCACTGCGCCCATGCTCGCCGCCATGCCCAGGCAAATCGTGCTGATGTCCGGATTGATGTATTGCATCGTGTCGTAAATCGCGAGCCCCGCAGTCACGCTGCCGCCGGGCGAATTGATGTACAGGCTGATGTCCTTGTCCGGGTCCTCGGCCTCGAGGAACAACAACTGCGCGATGATGTAATTCGCCACGTAGTCGTCAATCGGCATGCCGAGGAAAATGATACGGTCGGCCAGCAGCTTGCTGTAAATATCGTACGGCCGCTCGCCGCGCGACGTTTGCTCGTAAATCGTTACCATCCGCGGATCAATCGTCATTGTCGTCTTCCCCCTCGGACTCCCCGGCGGGCGCCTCTTTCTCGAGTTCTTCCCGCGTGAGTTCCTTGTCAGTGATCTTGGCGTTGTCTAGTATAACGGCCAGCGACTTGCTCCGGTAAATCCGGTCGGCATACGTGTTGCGCTGCTCGCCCGTCTTCAAATACTGCGCCACCATTTCCGCATCGGCGCCCATCGACTTCGAGATAGTCTGCGCTTCTTTTTCGAAGTCCTCATCAGTCACTTCGACGCCTTCGGCCTCGCCGATTTCATTCAACACCACCATGCCCTTGATCGAGCGCGCGGCCGTTTCCTTCGCCTGGCCTTCGAGTTCGGCCATCTTGGTCTGGAACTCTTCACGCGGCAGGCCCTGCTGGATCAACCCGCGCAGGCTCTCCTCGAGGTGCTGGCGTGCGATCGCGTCGATGAGCTTGGGTGAAATCTCAAATTTGCTCGCCTCCACCACGGCTTCAACTGCACGCGACTCCGCCACGGACTTCGAGCGTTCCGCGCTGTGTGCCTTCAGGCTTTCGAGTACCTTGGCTTCCATGTCTGCCACGCTTTCGAAGCCGGCTTCCTTGGCAAAATCCTCGTCCACTTTCGGCTTTTTCTTGCGCTTGACCTCGTTCACCTTGATCGTGAAGTCGGCCTTCTTGCCCTGCAATTCCTTGGCGAAGTAGTCGTCCGGGAACTTGACCTTGCAGGTCAGATCGTCGCCGGACGCCGCGCCCGTGAGCGCCTTCTCGAATTCAGGGAAGAATCGCTTCGACCCGAGGATGTACGGATAGTTTTCCGCCGAGCCGCCATTAAATGCCTCACCGTCGATCGTGCCCTTGAAGTCGATGATGACTTGGTCGCCCTTTTTCGCCTTGCCGGTCTTCAGCGCCTCGTAGGTCGCATGGCGATCGCGGAGTTCCTCAATAGATTCCTTCACGTCCTTGTCGTCCACATTCACAATAGGACGTTCAATTTTGATTCCCCGGTACTTGCCCAGTTCAACCCGCGGGGCAACGTCGAATTTCAGCGTGAACGCCAGCGGTTGATCCGCGGGACGCTCTTTCTCGTTCTCCAGACCCTCGATGTCAGGGTAACCGGAAGGTTTCAGCTTTTGATCCTTCACCAACTTCTCGAAGGCCGCGCCCACCAGTTTCGCGGCAACCTGGCCCTTTACCGCTTTGCCGAATTTCTTCTGCAGAAGGGCAATCGGCGCACGCCCCCGGCGGAAACCCGGAAGCTCCGCGTCGTCTTTCAACTCGGTATACATTTCTTCGGACTGCTTGGCCTCGTTCGCCAGCGGAACCGTAACCTTCACTTCGTACTGGCAGTCGCCTTTGTAGGAAACGTCGAAGATGGGGTCCTCAACAAAGGTGAACTTGTCGTGATCGTGGTCATGATCGTGATCATGATCATGGTGAGCATGGTCATGATCGTGCCCATGTTCGTGGTCGTGATCATGGTCGTGCTTGTGGCTATGCGCCTCAGCCGTGTGACTGGGATCCCGGTCATGATCCTGCTCGGTCGAAACAACGCCTTTTTGCTTCTTCGCCATGGTCCTTCTCTCTGGTTAATCACTCGGGCCCGCCCCGCGCCCAGCAAAGGTGGTGGGCGAGGCGGGAGTCGAACCCGCACACCTTTCGGTACTGGATCCTAAGTCCAGCGCGTCTGCCAGTTCCGCCACTCGCCCGGCATACCAAAAACAATTGGATGACAAGGACTTAGGGGGTTGCGGACGAAGGTACAATCTAGCACAGCTTCGCGGCGTCCTTCAACGGTGCCAAACGCAAGTCGCATGGGCTGGATGTCCAGGCAGGCAGCCCATCAAGGCTGGATATGCACCACCCAAAACGACTTCGAGGCTTCCAAATAGTGCAACTCTCCCCTGATTTGTTCCTCGTCCAGCGCCTTCTGATAGTTCGTGTACCTTCGCTCGTTTGTAAAGACCAGCCAAATGTCCGTGCCAGCGTCGCGCGTCTCCGCCGAGAGGACTTTGTCGCGTTCCATAGGCAAGCGGAACTCCGGTTTCGGCCCTTTCCAGTAATACTCAATCGGCGCCATGCCCAGCATGTCGTCCAGATAGATAACCGGCGGCGCATCGGATCCGTTCTCAATCGTCTCTGCGAGCTCGTCGAAAGGCAAGCGGTTCGGCCCGGGAAAATAAAACAGCGCATCGTGTACAAGCAGCAACCCAAGCGCTCCGGCCGTTACCCATCGGGGCCGCGCGGATAGAAAGTGGGAGAGAAGCATGTACAGCGGAATCGACGCGAAAAGCACGTAACGCACGACAAACATCGGCTTCCAGATATGAGAGACGCTGAAAACGAGCACCGGCGGGAGAATTAACCACAGCAAAAGGAGCGTGACGACTTCGCGTGGGAGCAGCGGGCTCGCCTGCGTTTCCTGTGGCGCAGCCGGTTTGCGCAGAACCGCTCGAACGCCGAAGACGCCGCAAATCGCGTGGAGCGCAATCAGCGCAGCGGCGGTGTACGGCTCTATTCCGTACAGTGCGTGTCCTGTTTTATTGGTCGGGATCAGCGTAATCACGCCGGAGAACATACTGACCAGGTTCTTCATGCTCGGCGATCGGCCCCAGAGCGTCGGCGGATTGATCCACGCCGCCTGCGCAAAGGCCGCCTCTTGGTTCAAGGACGCTAGAAACGCATACAAAGTCGCACCCAGTACCAGGTGTAACCCGACCCAGAAGGCGATCATTCGCATTTCTCGTCTGCGAAACAGCAGCAGGAACATGAACTGTGCCGCACACAGAAACACCGTGACCGGATGCGTCCACACCATCGCCGCGTTGAATACGAAGTGGATCGCCAGCCATCCGTTTCGTCGCGTGGTGCAGAGCTCGACGAAGCTCCACATCGAAAGCAGCGAGAGCAGCAGCGCGAGCGGGTAGTAGCGGATTTCCTGTGAATAGTGGATATGCCAGTAAAGAAATGAAACCCACAGCGTTGTAAGCAGTGCCGTCCGCACGCCGAGCAGCCGTCGTGTAAGCACGAACAGCACACCGAGCCCCGAAATGCCGCAGATCATCGGCCACATGCGCAGCGCAATCACTTCGGTGCCGGCGATTTGCGACCACAGATACTCCGAAATCATGAAGCCCGGTGGCACCGGCGTGCGGGGCAGGGCGTCGCGCAAAAACTGGATGACATTCGGGCTGTCGAGGTGCAGCAGAATCATCACCTCGTCGTACCACACCGCCTCGTGCGTAATGGAGATGAGCCGCACGCCCAGCGCCGTCGCCAGGATCAGCGCCAGCACCACCCACGGCCGCGATCCGCCGCTGCGCGTGCTGTCATCCGGGGCGCTAGTCATGCTGTGCAGGATTACTCGATGAAGCCGTGGTAAAGGCCCATGTAATACGGCAACAAGAAGACTGTGCCGCTCGCGAGCATCCGCCCGTCGCCGGGATAATCGAGCCGATACGGGTCTGTGTTGTAGTGGTTAAAGAAGCGCTCCTCGACCGGCAACACCTTCCCGTTCACGCGCAACGCGCGCCGCGGCGGAGCCCGGTCGTCAATATCGACAGTCTGGTGGCGATACAGCGGCACAAGGTCCAGCCGGTGGCTATTCTGTACGCCCCAATTGAATCGGTCGAGCGAGAACCCTTTCAGTGCCGCAACGGAATCCTCCAGCCACCCGTCAAACAGCGTCAGATCGACCTTGCCCCAATGCGTCGTCGAGGCCGTCCCATTAAGTGAAGCGGCTGCAACAAAATTGAAGAAAGGGTTCAACTCTGGAAACTCCAGCTTCCAGTAGCCGAAGAAGGAATGCCGCATGCGCTCCCGTAGTTCACCATCCGCGGTGTACTTGATGAGGTTGTAGAACGACATGAACGCCATCTCGTCGTCGGACTGGTTACCCGATCCAATGCCATACTGAATCTTCGGCACCATCGCGTTCTGGTCGTAGTGGTGTTTCTCGCAGAGCATGCGAATCGCATCGCCGTACTTCGGGTCGCCCGTCATGTGCGCCGCAACGCTGAGATAACTCAGCATGCTCAGCGAGTTCAGCCCGCGCTCGACATACCACCGGCGGTCGCCATTCAACGACTCCGGACTGAAATCGCCCCACCGGGTCACTGTACCGTCGTGGTCGATCAACTGAAAGTTGTGCGTCAGGAAATGGTCCGTTAAATCGCGCACTACCTCGCGCACGCGTTCCTTCTCCGCGTCTGTTTCAGCGACCAAATCGTAGTACGCCGCGTAGAAGAAGTAATGCCCGTCCAATTCGTCGGAGCTCGTGTCGCTCTTCCAATACCATTTCCCGTCAGCACTCTTTGGCCACCGCGGCTCATACACTTTCCATAACGAGTCCGACTTCTGCTCCTCGCGGTCGCCCTCAATCCGCCCAATGTTCGGGTCCGGCCCAGTGGTCGGCAGTATCGTCCGCGCGACATAACCTTTCGGCGGGCTGTGTTCACCGCCCTGCGTCACTTTTTGCAGGAAGCGCAGGGCCTCGAAGGCCTTCACCGCGCGTTCTTTCGCCTTGGGGTTCTTCGTCGCGCCATACGCGAAGCATTCGCCCGCGCCATACATCGACGTCCACAGGCCGTCGTTGTCGCTGTCGTGATGCCGCACTTCGCTCAAATCGCCCGGTTTCGCCATAGTGATCTCTGCGACGTATCCAAACTCGGTCCGCTTTATATGCTTCTCAATGGCCTCTTCGTACACTTCCGCCTTCTGCGCAAAAGTCATCGGCTGCGCCGTCAAATGCGCGACCCCGCCCTTCGTCGCCACCCACGCCGATCCATCCGGCATCGCGAGGATGTCCGTAACATGGTCGTCCGGCAGCCAGCGCTTGCCTTGGCGATAGGCAAACTCACCATCGCGCCGCAACCGTATAGCACCTCTTGTCGTACCGAACCACGGATGGTGATATCCGGACGATTCCTGATCCATGCATGTGAATTCGTTGAACGGAAGGCCATCGCGTGCCGTGAAGAGCAACGGCTTTTCATTGTCCATGTCCATCTGTTCTTGGTGCGCGGCCCCAGCCGGCGTACACATCCAATACCACTCAATGCCCTGATACGCCGTGAGCACATTTGCTGCCCCCAAGCGTTGCCCCTGTGCATCGTCGATGTACCGGGGCAGAAGTTCGCCAGCTTCGCCCACGGTATACAACCCCGCGCTTGAGGCTATGAGATATAGCTTTCGGCCCTTGACCTGCACGTCGTTCACAACCGGATCCGGTGTGTCATACGGCATGTTGGCAAGATAGTCGACCAACAAGTCCTTCGCCTGCTTCAGAAGTGCACCGCGTGATGTCGGTGTAGCGTCCGCCGTTAGTGGGCTCCATTTTCCGTCTTTGAAACGTGCCCAACCCGCCGGAGTCTCCGTCAATACATCCCCGTCATCGCCTGCAACAAGTTGCACAACGTCATTCGACGGTAAGCCATCTGCCGTCGTGTACTGTCGCGATACTTCCTGTCCAAACTCCCCGACGGAAATCTTCGGAGCCTGCGCTCCGGCCCTCGCGCACGCCACAACCGCGATTGCCAATGTAATAAGCACTCGTAACCCGAAGTGTTGCATCATCCTTAGCTTCATGTAATCCCTTTGCGGTTGCAGCGCCGTCGCATTATATTGAACGGCAACCCAATTTGCCCGTCCCCGGAGACACTCCATGCCCAGTTTTGACGTAGTCAATAAAGTCGATCTGCAGGAAGTCGAAAATGCGGTAAACAACGCCCGCAAGGTGATCACGAACCGTTACGACTTCCGCGGCACTGATACCACCATCGATCTCGACAAAAAAGAACCGAAAATCACCGTCGAGACCAGCGACTCGATGAAATTGAAGACATTGGACGAGGAAGTGGTTGCACACCTGGTCCGCCGCGGTGTGAGCGCGAAGGCCCTTGACCGGAAGGACCCTGAACCTGCCACGAAGGGGCGCCTGCGCCAAACGATCAAGCTCAAGCAAGGCATCGACAAGGACACCGCCCGCCAGATCGTGAAATGGATCAAGGAATCCAAGTTAAAAGTGCAGGCCCAGATTCAGGATGAGCAAGTCCGCGTCACCGCCAAGCAGATCGACGATCTGCAAGCCGTCATCGCATTACTCAAGGAGAAGAAGGAACTCGAAATGCCCCTGCAGTTCGTCAATATGCAGCGGTGATCCATTGCAAAAACCATAACACGCCCATACCCGCCGCCAGCGTCGCCAGAATGTTCCGCGTTTTCCATGCCACTGCCGCCGCAACGACCGCGGCATAGATCTGCAGGTTCGACGGTGAGAAGTTCATTTCCTTGTGCGGCGCAAACACCGCTGGCCATACGATCGCGGCCAGCACCGACGCCGGAACAAAGCGCAGTGCCGTCTTGATGGCGGCCGGGAACTCGCGATCGCCCTGCAGCACGATGAACGAAATACGAATGCCGAAGGTCAGCGCGCTCGCCGCGAATATCAGAATCCACGTATACATCATGCGCGCGCCTGCACCAGCATACCGGCGAAAACGCCCGCAAGAGACGCAGTCAACAGCCCCAGATTCAGCGGCAAGGCGAATCCCGCGACAGCGACAACGCCTGCGGTGAGAAACGCACACACCGCCGCCCGATCCCGCAGCGACGGCACCGCCAGCGCGAGGAAAGTCAGCGGAATCGCGAAGTCGAGCGACCATTCCGGCGGCAATGCCGCTCCCGCCAGCAGGCCGACCAGCGTGCCGATCTGCCACGATCCCCACATCGTGAGCCCGGACCCCAGCGAGAACAGGATCTTCGAGCGGTTGTCCCACGACGGATTGAAGCGCGCCAGCATGATCGCGACACCCTGATCGGTGGTCAGATGGGCGAGGAGCAGTTTCCACCCAAGGGCAATCGTACGGTAGTGCGGCGCCAGCGACGCGCTATACATGAAATAGCGCAGATTGACGATGACGGCCGATCCGACAACCACGACGGCCGGCGCGCCCGCGCTGAGGAGTTGCAGCAGCACGATCTGCGATGCCCCGGCATACATGAAAAACGAAACACCCTGGCCGGTAAAAAGATCGAGGCCTACCGCCGCTGCTGTAACCCCGCAAACGATCGCAAACGGGAGGGAGGCGATCAGAACCGGCAACGTAACAACAGCGCCTTCCCGGAAGGGATGGCGCGGCTGCGGAGTTTCGGCGAGAGGCGTCATAGTGGGCGTGGTCTACCAGTGTACCCTGCATGCGCACACAGGGGACTACTGGGCTTTCGGCGCGGAATCCGCCCAGCCGGGGTTCAGCCGCTCCTGAATCTCCCAGGCATCCAGCAACACCAGCGCCGCCATGCACTCGATCACCGGCACCGCCCGCGGCACGATGCACGGGTCATGCCGCCCGCCGACTTCTATCTCGCGGTTGTGCTCTTCGAGGTCAATGGTTTTTTGCAGTTGCGCAATGCTCGCCGTCGGTTTCAGCGCAACGCGCATGAGAATGGGCTGACCCGTCGAAATGCCGCCCGCCATGCCGCCACCGTGATTGGACAGGAATCCGCCATCGGCCATCTGGTCGTTCACCTGGCTCGCGCGCATGCGCGTCAGCGCAAATCCGTCGCCAATCTCGATCCCCTTGACCGCCTGGATCGTCATCATTGCGTGGCCCAGGCGTGCGCTCAACTTGGCGAAAATGGGATCGCCCAGTCCCGCCGGTACGCCGCGGATATCGAGTTGCACAATCCCGCCAACGGAATCGCGGTCCTTGCGCGCGGCAAGGATCGCATCCTCCATCAGTTTTGCGGCCTCGGGGTCTGCACACCGCACCGGGTTCTGCTCGATCACGCTATAGTCGCAGGTCTTCGCGGCAATGCCCGCGACCTCGACGGCGTGCGCGTAGATGGTCACGCCGCGCGCTTTGAGCAGGTGCATCGCGACAGCGCCCGCCGCCACACGCATC
>SXGT01365532.1_pt1 | contig 20636 bp, 17 predicted proteins | sample 3176221 | NCBI WGS metagenome assembly SXGT01 (sample SAMN11356862, study PRJNA531348) | freshwater metagenome | isolation source: freshwater sample F1-120 | place: China: Fuxian Lake, Yuxi | collected 2017-12-25
ATCCTCACCGTGATCATCGGCTACACCCAGCTGCTGCAGGATCCTGCGAGCGATCCTGGCCAGGCGCGCGAGGCGCTCGTGCAGATCGATCGCGCCGCCGAACGCGCCGCTGCGCTGACGAGGCAGCTGCTGGCATTCGGCCGCAAGCAGCAGCTGCAGCCGCAGGTCCTTGCGTTGAACGACATCGTGCACGAGCTGCGGCCGCTGCTCGAACGGCTGCTACCCGCCAGCGTGACGATCGAGGTGCGGCTGCGTGCGACCGACAGCAGCGTGCTTGTCGATCGCCAGCAGATGGAGCAGGTGCTGCTCAATCTCGCGGTGAATGCCCGCGATGCGCTGCCGGATGGCGGCCGCCTCTGCTACGAGACTGCCGACGACGGCGATGCGCGCGTGCACCTGCGTGTCAGCGACGACGGCGAGGGAATGGATGCGCAGACGCGCGAGCGGGCGTTCGAGCCCTTCTACACCACCAAGCCGCCAGGGCAGGGCTCGGGGCTGGGCCTCGCGTCCGTGTACGGTTTCGTGACGCAGAGTGGTGGCGAGATCCTGCTTGCGAGTGCGCCTGGCGAGGGCTGCGTGTTCGACATCTACTTGCCGCGGGCGTCCCGGTTGCAGTGACCCGAGCCGGATCGCGCCGCTGACCGACTCGGGTCCGGGCGGACGCCGAGGTGCACGCCGATGCTGCGGTGGGCGATCGCTGGCGGGAGGAGGGCTGATGCAGCAGGAAACTCGTGCGCAGGACATCCCGACGCCGCGCCTGCTGCTGCGGCTGCTCGACTACGCCTTTCTGGACGCCTGCCTGCGCGGACGCGTTGCCGAGGCGCGCGCCCTGCTGGGCGCGGATGTGCCGACCGAATGGCTCGCCGAGGTCGACTTCATCGCACGGCGCTGGCAGCAGCTGCGTGCGCAACCGGACTATGCGTCGTTCGCGCCGCGTGCACTGTTGCGCCACGACGATCTGACCATGGTCGGTCACTGCGGCTTCCACACCGCGCCTGACGCCGACTACCTCCGTGAGCACCGTGCCCTCGCGCAGTGTCCGCGGCAGGGCCGCATGATCGAGATCGGCTACACCGTGTTCGCAGCGGCGCGGCGCCGCGGCTATGCCGAGGAGGCGGTGCGCGGGATGTCGGGATGGGCGGCGCGCGTGCATGGCGTGCGGCACGTGGTGGCGTCCGTTGCGCCGGCCAACCTGGCGTCGCAACGACTCGCCGCGAAACTCGGGTTCGTGCGCGTGGGCAGTCACGTCGACGCGATCGACGGGCCTGAAGATGTGCTGGTCTGGACGCTGCCGTCGTGATTCGCGCAGGCCCTCCGTCTGGCGCCGGATTCGCACTGCCACCCTGGACGCGTGCGCAGGCGGTGCTCACGCTGCTGCGTGTGCTGGCACTGCCGCTCGTGCTGACGCTGCAGCCCGCGGCGGCATCGATGCCGGTGGCGGCCACAGCACCGGCCGCACCGGCGCTTGTGCGGCCGCTGCTCGAACGGCCCTGGGTCGAGTACCGCACCCCCGGATTCTCGTTGTACTCGGATCTCGACGAGGCGCAGGCGCTGGCGAGCGTGCGCGACATCGAACGCTTCGCCATTGTTGTCCGCGATGCCGTCGGGCTCGGGCAGCGTGTGTCGCCGATACCGGTCGAGTTCTGGCTGTGCTCGGATGCCTCGACCGTGGTGCGGCTGGCGGGCGACGCCACGCTGCTGGGATTCATGCGGCCGTCGCCGCGCGCGAGCTACCTGGTGGCGACGGCGTCGGCGCTGGCCGATCCAGGCGGCAGTCCGATGCTGCACGAGTACGTGCACCTGCTGGTTCGTTCCGCGGGCGTGCGCGGCACGGCGGTAGTCGACACAGGCGTCGTCGAAGCAGGCGCCAGCGTCCTTGACCGCACACACGCCGAAGACGCGGTGCTGGACCTTCCTCGCTGGTATGACGAGGGTCTGGCGGAGTTTCTCGCCACGCTGCGCGTGCGCGATGGCGAGGTGCGCATCGGGGTGCCGAACCGGCGGCGACTGGAGCAGCTGCGGATGCGGGATCCGCTGTTCATGAACATCGGGCAAGTGCTCGCAGTGACCGACGTCGGTGCGTTGCCCTCGTTCAGGGTTGCGGAGTTCTATGCGCTCTCCTGGGTCCTTGTGCACTGGGCGCATGCGCGCGACTGGGCCGCCCGGGGCGCACGTCCCGGTGACTCGGCTGGCACCGAGCCGATGCTGCAGAGCGCCGCGATCGACGACTACCTGCGCCGCGTGAGCGCGGGCGAACCCGTGCGTGCCGCCGCGCGGGCTGCATTCGGCAGCGACCTGCGCTCGGTGAACGAGCGCCTGTTCGCGCATGCGGACCGCCTGCGCCCGGCTCCCATCCTGCGCCTGCCTGTCGCGCGCTTCGCGGGCCTGGACGTCGAGCCCCGCGTGACACGCCGCGTGCTCGACGGCTACGAGGCGGCGTGGCGGCTCGGTTACGTGGCGCTCGGAGGCGGCCAGCGACACGGTGCCGATGGCGACGAGGAAACCGCGCGCGCACTGTTCGGCCACGCGCTGCAGCTGCGCCCCTTCGACCTGCGCGCGGAGATGGGGCTCGCGGTGGCAGACCAGTTCGAGGCCCGCTTTGCGGAAGGTGTGGCGCGCGCGCGGCGCATCCACGCAGCGGCACCTGACGACACGCTGCTGGCGCAGGAGCTGGCGGACATGCTGTACGAGTGGTGTGACAGCGACGCCCCACCTGCGGACTGCGAGGTGCTGCACGAGGAGGCGATCAGGCTTTACGAGGGCATCCTGCGCGTCGCGCCGGCGCGCATCGAGACCCACGCGGCGCTTGGGGGCGCCCTGCTGCACGCACGTGCCGATCCCGCCCGCGCGCGCCTGCACCTGCGGCGTGCCCATGCGGCGATGCCGTTCTCGGCGGTGCTGGTGCTGCAGCTCGGGGTGGCGGAACTCCGGCTGGGCAACATGGCTGTCGCCGAGCGACTGCTGCGCCGGGCCGAGCGCTGGTCGGAATCTGCACGCATGGGCCGGCGCGTGCGCACGGCCCTCATCGAGCTTGGCTGCCGTGGCGGCGCAGCTGCCCCGACCACCTGTTGAAGGCCCAGAGGCAGGCTGGACGACCGGTTGAGTCCCTCCCTCATCTCGTTCAGCCTCCGCGGCTGGCGCCGCCATCACGTTGGTCGCCTGCGGCATGCACGGAGGCTCAGGCGCCAGGCGTTCGCGCCGGCGTGCGGTGGTGCGCCGACGGATCGATTCAGGCGCGAGCACGATCGACACTTGCGAGGAGGATGCAGATGGATGTCTTCGAGGCCATGGGCAGCTGCCGGGCGATCCGCCGGTTCAAGCCCGATCCGGTGAGCGACGAACTGCTCGAGCAGATGGTGTGGGCCGCCACGCGGGCACCGAGCCCGGGCAACAGCCAGGGCTGGGACTTCCTGCTGGTGACCGACGTCGCGGTCAAGCGCCGCCTCAGCGATCTCGTCGGCGGTCGCATGCTGGCCTTCGGCGCGAGTTCGCCAAAGGCAGACGACACCCGCGAGCAGCGCATGCGCGACGATGCGATCCACCTCGCGACGCACCTGCACGAAGTGCCGGCGATCGTGTTCGTGTGCGGCGCGCCTGCCTATCCGCCCCAGGCACCGCAGCTGTCCTTCGTCTGGTCGGCCCTGTACCCGGCGACCCAGAACCTGCTGGTGGCCGCGCGTGCGCTCGGACTCGGCACGGCGCTCACGACCTTCCACATGACGGCCGAGGCCGACGTGCGGGCCGTGCTGGGCATTCCGGAGGCCGTGCAGATCGCGGCGATGATCCCGGTGGGCTGGCCCGCGGCACCCTTCGGTCCGCTGCGGCGCAAGCCTGTCGCGTCGGTGATCCGGCGCAACCACTGGTAGCCGCGCTGCAAGCATCCAGCCGCGCCGCGCTCATCGCGAATCAACGCCATCCGAGAACCTTCGCCCATGCCCATCACCGACGACTGGCTCTCCCAGGTACGCGAGGACATCCTCGAGCCCGCGCTGCCCATCTGCGATCCGCATCACCACCTCTGGGACCATCCGGGCAGCCGCTACCTGCTCGATGAGCTGCTGGCCGACACCGGCACGACCGACGCCCACGGCGCGCGCCACAACGTGGTGAGCACCGTGTTCGTGGAGTGCGCATCGATGTACCGCGCCGATGGCCCGGCGCCGCTGCGCTGCGTGGGCGAGACCGAGTTCGTCAACGGCGTGGCGGCAATGAGCGCGAGCGGCCGCTACGGCGGCATCCGCGCCTGTGCCGGCATCGTGTCGCTGGCGGACCTGTGCCTTGGCGCCGCGGTGCGTGAGGTGCTCGAGGCGCACATCGAGGCCGCGCGTGGCCGCTTCCGCGGTATTCGCCATGCCGTGTCCTGGCATGCCAGCGCTGCCATCCGCAATGCGCACACGAAACCCGTGGACGGATTGCTGGCTGATGCGACCTTCCGTGCGGGCTTCGCGCAGCTCGCACCACTCGGGCTGTCCTTCGACGCCTGGCTCTATCACACGCAGCTCGATGAGCTCACCGCGCTCGCGCGGGCGTTCCCCGACACCACGATCATCCTCGATCACTTCGGCGGCCCGCTCGGCATCGGACCTTACGCCGGTCAGGCGGATGCCGTGTTCGCCGACTGGCAGCGTGCGATCGACGCGCTCGCGACCTGCCCCAACGTGGTTGCCAAGCTCGGCGGCATCAACATGGCGGTCAACGGTTTCGACTGGCACAAGCGGCCAGCGCCGCCGACCTCCATGGAACTCGTGGCCGCCACCCGCCGCTACTACCTGCACACCATCGAGCGCTTCGGGCCATCGCGCTGCATGTTCGAGAGCAAGTTCCCGGTGGACAAGGTCTCCTGTTCCTACGCCGTGCTGTGGAACAGCTTCAAGCGCCTCACGGCCGGCTTCTCGGCAGCCGAGAAGGCCGACCTGTTCCACGACACCGCGAGCCGCGTGTATCGATTGCGGGATTGATTGGCCAGATGCTGGAATCGCGGGCTCGCGTGCCGAGCTTGCGGGCGACGGCGGTGCGCCGCGATTGCAACCGGGTGAGGGGGTGACGATGAGCGATGCAGTGACAGGCGATGCAGTGACAGGCGATGCAGTGACAAGCAATGCAGCCGGTGCCGACGCGGCTGGCGAGGACCTGCTGTTCAAGGGCCTGAAGGTGCTCGACGTGAGTACGTGGATCGCCGCGCCGGTGGCCTGCATCATGCTGGCGGACTTCGGGGCGGATGTAGTCAAGGTGGAGATGCCGGAGGCGGGCGATGCCTACCGGCATTACGCGTCCCTGCCGGGCACGCCCGACAGCACGCTGAACTACACCTGGATCGTCGACGGCCGCAACAAGCGTTCGCTGACGCTGAACCTGAAGGACCCGCGCGGGCTCGCGATCCTCAAGAAGATGGTCACCGAGTGCGACGTGTACGTCACCAACCATCCCTTCCCGCTGCGCGACCGCCTCGGGCTCAACTACGAGCAGCTGAAGGACCTGAACCCGCGCATGATCTATGCCTCGCTCACCGCCTACGGGGAGCTGGGCCCGGATCGTGGCAAGGAGGGGTTCGACCTCGTCGGCTACTGGTCGCGCTCGGGCCTGATGGACATGGTGCGGTCGGCGGGCGCGAAGCCGGTGCAGGCATTGCCGGGGCAGGGCGACCACCCCACTGCAGTGTCGTTGTACGCGGCCATCGTCACCGCACTGCTGCGCCGCGAGCGCACCGGCAAGGGTAGCCATGTGCACACCTCGCTCCTCGCCAACGGTGTCTGGTCGATGGCTTGCCTCGCCCAGGCCAAGCTCTGCGGCGCCGACATGTCGCCCTATCGCAATCCGGATCGCGTGGCGCTCACCGGCACGCTGCTGCTCACGAAGGACCAGCGCTATCTGCAATTCGCGATGGTTCGCGCGCCCGAGGAGATCCAGGCGCTGATCCGCGCGCTCGGCCTTGGCCACCTGCTCGAGGATGCGCGCTTCGCGACGCCCGAGGCGCGCATGGCCCACGGCAAGGAACTGGTGGCGCTGTGCGAACCGGTCGCGGCGGCGAAGACGGCGAAGGAGTGGATGGTCATTTTCGCGGCGGCGGGCGTGCCTGCACAGCTGGTGGAAACCCTCGATGACCTGCTGGTGGATCCGCAGATCGAACTCAACGGTATCTTCGCGGCGCCGGCGGACGATGTGGGGGTTGAGCGCGTGGTGAACCAGCCGGTGTTCGTGGATGGCCTGCCGCGCGCCGGCATCCGCCGTTCGCCGGAGATCGGCGAGCACAGCGTGGAGATCCTCGCCGCCCTCGGCTATGGCGATGACGAGATCGGGCAACTGCTCGCAGACGGCGTGGTGTAGCGGCTGCCTGTCGTGGGCGCGCAGGCGCCCCGGCGGCCGTGGTTGCTGCAGGTCGCACGCCCATGCCCGAACTCGCAATTGCCGCGGCGCTCACCTCCGCACTCATCCACGCCTGCTGGAACGCGCTGCTGAAGTCGAGCGGTGATCGACTGCTCGACGCCGCGCTGGTGGCGTTCGGCTGGTTCGTGCTCGGTGGCGCGCTGGTGCTGTATTGCGGCCCACCGCCGCCCGCGGCCTGGCCCTACGTCGGCGCCACCACACTCATTCACGCGGTGTACTGGTGGGCGTTGTCGCGCGGCTACGAGGCCGGCGATCTCTCCCATGTGTACACGCTCTCGCGCGGGCTCGCGCCGCTGCTGGTGGCGCTCGGTGCGGCAGTGCTCGCGGCCGAGGTGCCGCGCCCTGGCGAGGCCGTTGGCATCGCTGCAGTGTCGGCGGGCGTGCTGTGCGTCGGTGCCAATCGGCACGCACCCCTGCGTGCAACCGGCTGGGCGCTGCTCATTGCCGTCTGCATCGGCAGCTATTCCCTCGTCGATGCGCTGGGCGCGCGCGTCACCGGCAGCGCCCTCACCTACACGGGCTGGATGCTGTTCGGTGCGTCGTTGCCGATCGGCCTGTTCGCGCTGGCGCAGCGCGGGCCGGCGACACTTTGCAGGCAGGCGCTGCGCGATGGCCGGCGCGGGCTCGCCGCCGGTTTCGTGAGCGGCGTGGGCTACGGCATCGTGCTGTACGCGCAGACGCTTGCGCCCGTCGCGCAGGTGACGGCGCTGCGCGAGACCTCGGTGGTGTTCGGCGTGCTCATCGCCTGGCTGTTCCTGCGCGAGCGGCTCGGCCTGCGGCGCTGGGCCGGTGCGCTGCTGGTCGCTGCCGGGGCCGTGGCCATCGGCCTCGCATGACCGTCCGGATGTTCGCGGTCGACTGTTCCTGAGCGCGAGCCTGCCTCTATGATCGGGCCATGCACCGGGGGGTGCTCGCTGGGTGGGGGTGGGTCCTGATGAACCGCAAGCTGGTCCTGTTCGTGCTGGCCGCGGCCGTAGTCGTGGCAACGGCAGCCGCGGTGGAATGGCGTGAGGCGAACGCTGCGCGGGCGAGCGCTGGCGACCCATCGCCGGTGTACGGACGCGCGGCGTCCGGCCCCATCACTGCATTTCCCGGCGTCGCGGCTGCGTCGGCCGCCGCGGTTGCGGTTGCGGGCACGCAGCCGGCCACGAGCCAGCGCAATGCCGAGCGCAATGCCTATTTCGGCGACCTGCACGTGCACACACGCCTGTCGTTCGACGCCTACATCTTCAACGTGCGCGCCTCCCCCGACGACGCCTACCGCTACGCCCGCGGCGAACCCATCAGGCACGCGCTCGGCTACGACCTGCGGCTCACGGATGCGCCGCTCGACTTCCTTGCGGTGACCGATCATGCGGAGTACCTCGGCATCCTGCCGGCGATGAACGATCCGCAGCATCCGCTCTCGCACGTGCCCTGGGCACCAGCGCTGTTCAGCGACGACCTTGCGCAGATCGGGCAGGCATTCCAGCGCATCGGTGCCAGCCTGCGCGACTCGACGTACATCGAGGAGATACGCGACCCGGCGACGCGGGCGGCGGCCTGGAAGCAGGTGATCGACGCGGCCGAGCGCCACTACGTGCCGGGCCGCTTCACGACCTTCGTCGGCTACGAGTACACCTCCGCGCCTGGCGGACGGAACCTGCATCGCAACGTGATCTTCGCCGGCGCCAGCGTGCCTGAGATGCCCTTCTCCGCAATGGAATCCCAGAACCCCGAGGATCTCTGGCGCTGGATGGACGAACTGCGTGCGCGCGGCATGGAGTCGCTGGCCATCCCGCACAACAGCAACGGCAGCGACGGCTCGATGTTCGCGCGCACGACATGGGACGGGAAGCCGGTCGATCGCGCCTGGGCCGAACTGCGCATCCGCAACGAGCCGCTGGTGGAGATCACCCAGATCAAGGGCACGTCGGAGACCCACCCGAGCCTCTCGCCCAGCGACGAGTGGTCGAGCTTCGAGATCATGCCGAGCTACATCGGCTCGCCCACCACGGTGACCGTGTTCGACGGCGGCTACGTGCGCCGCGCCCTGCAGCAGGGCCTGCAGTTCGACGCGTCACTCGGGGTCGACCCCTTCCACGTCGGCTTCATCGGCTCGAGCGACACCCACAATGCCGCGGGCAACGTCGACGAGCGGGACTTCCAAGGCAAGGTCGGCGTGCAGGACGGCCTGCCCCAGCGACGCGGCTCGATCCCGCCGATCGGTGAACACGCGTGGGACTCGGCCGAGCCGCAGCCCGGGATCGCGCGCTTCTCGACCTGGGGCGCAGCCGGGCTCGCCGGTGTCTGGGCCGAGGAGAACACCCGCGAGTCGATTTACGCGGCGCTGCGGCGCAAGGAGACCTTCGCGACATCGGGGCCGCGCATGCGCGTGCGCTTCTTCGCCGGCCATGACCTGCCTGCCGACATCCTCGATCGCTCGGACCAGATTGCGCTCGCCTACCGCACGGCCACCCCAATGGGCGGCGACCTGCTCACGCGTCGAGGTGCTGCGCCGACGTTCATGGTGTGGGCAATGCGTGATCCGCACTCGGGCTGGCTGCAGCGCGTGCAGGTGGTGAAGGGCTGGAACGCAGGCGGCCAACCGCGGGAACAGGTGTTCGACGTCGCGTGCGCGGATGGTGCCAGGCCGGATGCGTCGACCCACCGCTGCCCCGACAACGGGGCCAGCGTCGATCCGAAGACCTGCGCGGTGTCGCGTGGCAGCGGCGCCGTCGAACTGCGCGCGTTGTGGCGCGACCCGGGCTTCGACGCATCACAGCGCGCGTTCTACTACGTGCGTGTGCTCGAGAACCCGAGCTGTCGCTGGTCGACCTGGGATGCGCTGCGCGTCGGCACGCCGCCAAATCCGCGCGTGCCGCAGTTCATCCAGGAGCGGGCGTGGTCGTCGCCGATCTGGGTGACGCCGCGCGCCTGAACCGCCGCGGCCGGGGACCAGGCACATGAACGACGGGATGCGCGTGGTCCTGCGCGAGCCCATGGCCGTGTTCGTGCTCTGCGGCGCCCTGCTGTACCTGTGCGCGTGGTGGCTGGACGGGCAGGACGGGCGGTCCGAACGCAGTATTCGGGTCGACGCCGCCGATGTGGCGCAGCTGCGCGGCTACTGGGAGGCCCAGGCGGAGCGCGCGCCGACGGCTGCGGAGCTCGCCGCGCTCGTCGATGAGCGCATCGACGAGGAGGTGCTGTATCGCGAGGCATTGCGGCTCGGCCTGGATCGCGACGACGTGATCGTGCGCCGGAGGCTCGCCCAGAAGCTGGCCTTCCTGAACGCAGGCACTGCGAACATCCCGGCACCGGACGAAGGCAGGTTGCGCGCGTGGTTCGACCGCCATCGCGCGCGTTACGCGGTGCCCGACGTGTTCACGCTGCGCCTGCTGTACTTCAGCCCGGAGCGCCACGGTCCGGCCGTGGTCGATGTCGCGCGCGCCGCGCTGCACGAGGTGCAGGACCTCGGGGTTGACGGTGCGGTCCCGCCGGGACTCGGCGACCCGTTCATGCTGCCGTCGGTGCAGGCCGACGTTGGCGCTGCGCAACTCGCGCGGGACTTCGGCAGCGCCTTCCCGGCCGCGTTGCGCGCCGCGCCGGTGGGCCGCTGGCACGGGCCGGTCGAGTCCGCACTCGGGGTGCACCTCGTACAGGTGGTGGCGCGCAGGGGTGCCTTCGCACCGACCTACGAGGCGGTTGCCGCGCAGGTGCGAGACGACTACACCGAGGATGCGCGAAGGCAGGCACACGGGGCCTGGGTGCGCGGGCTGCGCGGCGCCTACCGCATCGAGGTGCACGGGCTGGACGCCGCGCGCAGCGCGGCAACGCCGCAATGAGTGTGCGAAGGTGCACCCGACCGCTTCGCCGCGCCCTTGCGACGCTGTCGGTGCTGCTTGCGGCGCTTGGCGCGAGCCTTCCCGTGCACGCCCACGAGGTGCGCCCGGCACTGCTCGAACTCGTCGAGCAGGCTGCCGGCGAATTCTCGGTGCTGTGGAAGGTCCCGACCGTCGAACGCGGCGTGCTCGACGTCCGTCCGGTACTGCCCGCGGATTGCGTGGTGCTCGATCCGAACGCGCAGACCGTCCTCGCGGGAGCATTGCTCACGCGATCGCGCATTCGTTGCCCGCACGGGCTCGGCGCTGCGCTGCGCATCGACGGCCTCGAGCGCACCCTCACGAGCGCATTCGTGCGCGTTGTCTTCGCAGACGGGCGACGTGTCGAGGCGGTGGCGACCGGCGCTCGCGCGGAGGTGGTGCTGCGTGCGGATGCCGCGCCCGCGGTGTCGAGCTACCTGATGCTCGGCGTGGAGCACATCCTGCTTGGCATCGACCACCTCGGCTTCGTCGCGGGCCTCGTGCTCGTCGTGCACGGGCTGCGGCGCCTGGTGTTGACGCTCACCGCTTTCACGCTGGCGCACAGCACCACGCTCGCCGCCGCCGCACTCGGATACCTCGGCCTGCCCGCACGCCCCGTGGAGGTGCTGATCGCCTTCAGCATCGCCGTCGTCGCGCGCGAGGCCTGGTGCCAGGTGCGCGACCACGCTGGCGGGAGACCTCCTTCCTTCACGGCGCGCGCGCCGTGGATCGTGGCGTTCGGCTTCGGCCTGCTGCATGGCTTCGGCTTCGCTGGTGCGCTGGCAGGGATCGGGTTGCCCGCGGACGCGCGGGTCTGGGCGCTCGTGCTGTTCAACCTCGGCGTCGTAGCCGGGCTACTGCTCGTGATCGCGCTGCTCGTGCCGCTTCTCGGGTGGCTGCGTCGGCGGCTGCCGCAATGGCGTGTGCGCATCGAGGCCACGGCGAGCGGCGCGCTCGGCAGCGTTGCCATGTACTGGCTGTTGCAGCGGCTGCTCGACTGACGTACGCGCCGGGATGGCAGGGGATCCGGCAGGCGTGACGCGGCGCCGCTGCCCCGCCAGCGGGAGGCCCCGGCGAGCAATCGATGCCTGATGCGCAGGGTCCCATGGGAAGCGTGATGGGCTGCGCGGGTACGTGGACGCACGCCAGCATTCGGGAAGTGCGAAGTCATGACCGGCTGCCGATGGCTCACGCCAATGGCAGCGAGGAATCGGCGCGGCACGCTGCATCGTGCAGCGCCTGCACGGCGCGGGCGACGGGATGCGTGGTGCTGCTGCCCAGCCGCGTGACGAAGTGGCATGCGGCATGGCCTTCCGCGCCGCGCTCGTAGTCGGCGATCCATGCATCCCGTGCCGGCCTCCGCGCGGCCTTGACCGGCCACACCCCTGGCCTCGGCCGCAGGTGCTGGCGGATGCCGATGCGCCATGGCTTGGCCGTCAGCCGGGCGCGGAAGCACTGCTGGTTCCGGCACATGCGGGCATACAGCGAGTCCACCGCCAGCGCACCGAAGCAGGCCTCGACCTCGGGGTCCGAGGGTGCGAACAGCTGGTGCAGCGCGAGCACGCGGAAGCCTGCCGGCGTCCGGTAGACGCGCAGGTGCCAGTCCGGATGCCGGGCCGAGAAGCGTTCGATGCGCTGCTGGGCGAGTGCCTGCGGGCCGCCGACGCGCAGTGCGCGCAGCCAGTGTGCAAGCCGTGCCAGCGGCGCGGCCAGCGCGATGGCCCCGATCATCCCGAACAGCAGCAGCTGCCAGGAGGCAGCCCACCATGCCCCCGCCGCGCTGAACCCCAGCAGCCCACCGGCCGCCAGCACCACGAGCCCGGGCCTTGGCCGCAGCGGCAGGTCGACGTCGGCGAACAACACGTTCGGGGTGTTCAGGCAGCGTGCGCCGTAGGCATTGCGGGTGATGACGACGTCGTCGTGGCGCGCGAGCACTTCCTCGCGGATCGGCACGCCGTCGGCACCGTTGTATGCCACGCGCGGTTCGCGCCGCGCCAGCGGTGCGCCGGCGACGAGCGCCTGCAGCGCATCGTGCGCCCGCATGTCTGCCATCGCCTGGGCCGCCGCCTCGCTCTCATCGGACCAGCCGAAGCGCCGCACGGTCACCTGCCTGCCGGCCTTGCGATGGCGCAGACGTGCCTCTGCCCAGTGCTGTGGAACGATCACCTTGCGTATCCCTCACGCTGGATGGCGGCCGGAGACCGGTTGCGTGCCGCTGTTGCAGTTTCACGCCGCGCGCGAAGTCCGCTGACAAGCATGCCCCGACCTGCCTAGCATCGCGCAATTCACCTGGGGGATGCACATGAGCAAACCGATCAACGCCTTCGGCCGCCTTCTGCAGCACGCTGCGACGCGCTGGCCCGAGCGTGAAGCCATCATCTTTCCGGAGCGCAGCCAGCACTTCGCGGAGCTGCACGCCCGCGCGCTCGATCGCGCACGGCAGCTCGTGGCCCTTGGTGTGCAGCCCGGCGAGCACGTGGGCATCCTGCTCACCACCAGCTTCGAGTTCGTGGAGGTGATGTTCGGCATCGCCTACGCGGGCGCCGTCATGGTGCCGATCAACGCCCGCTACCGCGGCGGTGAGATCGCCTACCTCACGGAGAACGCCGACCTGGTGACGATCGTCACTACCGGCCAGGTGGCCGAGGGCCTGAACTTCGTCGACCGCCTGCGCGAGGGGCTGCCGGGCATCGAACTCGCGCGCGATGCGCGTGCGCTCGCGTTGCCGACCACGCCACGCCTGCGCAACGTGCTGCTGCTCGGCGGCGGCGAGGTGCCGGGTCTCGTGCCCGAGGTGGACATCGAGGCGGAAGCCGCGCGGGTGCCCGACGATGTGCTCGCGGCCCGCACTGCCGCGGTCGGCGACGACGACCTCGCCGTGATCCTGTACACCTCGGGCACCACCTCGAACCCCAAGGGCTGCATGATCAGCGGCCGCGCGATCATCGGAAACGGGCGGGCGTTGGCGCAGTCCTACGGCATGACGGACAAGGACCGCTTCTGGTCGCCACTGCCGATGTTCCACATCGCCGCCACCTTCCCGATCTGCGCCTGCTTCGACGTGGGCAGCGCCTACGTCACCCTCGGCTACTTCGATGCCGGTGTCGCCCTGAAGCTGCTCGAGGAATCGCGGGCGACGATCAACTACGCCTGCTTCGTCACCATCATCGGCGACCTCATAGACCATCCCGACTTCGCGAACACCGACCTGTCAGCGGTGCGGCTGATGAACAGCAGCCTCGCACTGCAGCCGCCCGGGTTCGTGGAGCGTCTGAAGAACGCCATGCCGAACTGCATCCAGGTGGGCACCTACGGACTCAGCGAGGCTTCAGGCACCGTGTGCACCTCGCCGGTGGACTCGCCCGAGCACCTGCGCCTCACGCGGCTTGGCTCTCCGATGCCCGGGCAGGAGGTGCGCATCGTCGATCCCGAGACGGGCAGGGACCTGCCGGCAGGCGAGCGCGGCGAGATCTGCGTGCGCGGCGTGAACGTGCTGATGGGCTACTACCGCGATCCCGAGAAGACCGCCCAGACACTGCGTGATGGCTGGCTGCATACCGGCGACACGGGCTCGCTCGATGAGCATGGGACGATCATGTTCCACGGCCGCATCAAGGACATGCTGAAGGTGGGCGGCGAGAACGTTGCGGCGGTCGAGATCGAGGCACTGCTGCAGCGACACCCGGCGGTGAAGCTCGCGCAGGTGGTAGGCGTGGCCGATGCGCGGCTCGTGGAGGTGCCGGCCGCGTTCGTGGAGCTCGAGCCCGGCGCGAGCGTCAGCGAGGATGAACTGATCCGCGCCTGCAAGGGCCAGATCGCGAGCTTCAAGATCCCGCGCCACATCAGGTTCGTCAGCAGCTGGCCGATGTCCACCAGCAAGATCCAGAAGTTCAGGCTGCGCAGTGAACTGGAGGCGGAACTCGCAGCCGCTCGAGAGGCGGGCGCAGGCTGATCGAACGCGCAACGATCGCGGTGGTCGATTGCGCGCCAGGCAGGCGCTCCTGCGGGGGGCGCGCGGTCATTGCGCCTTGGCCAACGGGCCCCGACATGGCATATCGTCGGCGGCACCTTCACTGGAGTTGCCAGCACATGCGCACACGCTTCCTGCTCGTCGCGATCAACTGCATGCTGCTGCTTAGCGCCTGCAGTGGCGGGCCCCTGGTCACCATTCCAGGTGCAGCGCTTTCCGGCAGCGTGGTCGCCGCGCCGGACGACTGGGCCGCGCTCGCGGCGCAGGACACGATCCAGGTTGAGTTCCGCCCGGCCGATCCCTACTCGATCAACATCTGGGGTGCGGGCATCGGCCGCGACCTCTACATCGCGACGGGCGCGGACGGCACGCGCTGGACAGTGTTCATAGACGCGGACCCGCGAGTGCGCGTGCGCATCGGCGAGTCTCTCTTCGAACTGCAGGCGGTGCGTGTGAGCGACACCGCCGAGCACGCGCGCGTCGTCTCGGCGTACGAGAAGAAGTACGAGCTGGATGTCGGCGACAACTGGGTGACCGACGGGCAGGTCTATCGGATGGATCGCAGGCAGTGATGCGCATGCGGCGCCACCCCACGCGCATGCGCGTCGCACCGCCGCTGCCCTGTCCGATGTCGTGAGCCGGGGTGACGGCGAGTCGAACTGGCTTCCCGCGCGCGTCGATGCGGCGCTCGCAGCGCTTGCCGGTACCGGTGACGTACTGCTTGCGCTGCTGCCCGAGCCGGGGCGTCGGATGCGACTGCTGCTCGAGGCGGAAGTGCTCGAACGGCGCTTTCCGCTGCCGCAGGAACGTCCGCCGCTGTTCGGCATGCTCGTGGGCATCAAGGATGTGCTGCACGTGGACGGCATGCCCACGCGGGCGGGTTCCGCCGTGCCGCCAGAAGCACTCGCGGGTGCCGAGGCCGGCATCGTGCGCCGGCTGCGCGCGCAGGGCGCGCTGATCCTCGGCAAGACGGTCACCGCCGAGTTCGCCTTTGCGGATCCGGGTACGACCCGCAATCCGCACAACCATGCGCACACCCCGGGTGGGTCGTCCAGCGGCAGCGCGGCGCTCGTCGGCGCGGGCCTGCTGCCGCTCGCGGTGGGCACCCAGACGGTCGGCTCCGTGATCAGGCCTGCGGCGTACTGCGGCGCCGTCGGCTTCAAGCCATCCCTCGGCCGGCTGCCGCTCGATGGCGTGCTGCTGGTGGCGCGCAGTGTCGACACGCTCGGCCTGTTCGCCCGGGATGCGGTGAGCATGCGCCGGGCCGCGTGCGCATTGCTGGTTGATTCCCCTGGCGAATCCCGGCGCGAGTCCCAGGGCGAGTTGGCTGACGAACGGCCGGACGACGGGCGCGACGCCGATACACCCAGCGCTGGGAACAGCACCGCGATCCGCCTGCTGGTACCTGACGGCGCGTTCATGGCGCAGGTGGAACCCGAGGCGGCAGTGCGTTTCGACACGATCGTTCGCCGCCTGCGGGACGCTGGCGTGGAGGTCGCGCCAGTGTCCGTGTTCGCAGACCTTGCCGATATCGCAGGTCGCCATGGGCGCCTCGTGCAGCGCGAGTTCGCGGACGCCCACGCAGCACGCTTCGCGCAATGGGGTGCGCTCTATCGCCCCGGCTCGGCATATGGCGTGCTTGCTGGACGTGGCGTGAGCGACAACGACTACGCGGAGGCGCTCGCGAGCACGCAGCAGCTTCGCGCGCGCATGGACATCGCGCTTGCGACGCAGCGCGCGGACGCGTGGATCTGTCCTGCGGCAACGGGTCCTGCGCCGTCAGGGCATTGGTCCACCGGCGATCCTGCGATGAACATCCCGTTCAGTCATGCCGGCGTGCCCGCGATCACGCTGCCCTGCGATCGCGTGGCGGCGCCGGGTGGCGACCTGCCGCTGGGGCTGCAGCTCGCCGGGGCGTTCGGCAACGACGAGACCTTGCTCGCACTCGCGGTGCGCCTCGAAGCGTTGCTGCGCGCTGCAACCTGAGCGAGACGGCAGCGTGAGTCAGACGAATGCCTGAGCGCCGCGGCGGAGCCATCGCCCGCGCAGATGCTTACGCGGCCTCGAGCAGCCGCTCCCGGAAGAACGCCAGCACGCGCCGTTCGGCCGCCTTCGTGGGGCCCTCAGGATCGGCGTCGTCGAGGTGGATCGTGAGCACCGAGTGCGCGGCCATGCCGCCACCGGGCTTTGCATCCTTCGGATCGAGCTCGATGGCCTCGAAGCGTTCGCCGAAGTAGCGGCGATAGGTGGCGAAGCGCTCGTCCGGCACGAAGGGATCACCGAAGAAGCGCAGGCCCAGCAGCGTCAGGTCTTCCTTCTCCATGCGTGACTTCGCGCAGGCGATCTCGTCAGCGGAGGCCCCGATGCCCGCGCGCCGGCGCGCACTGAACGGCCCCATCGGCAGGGGCAGCGACGGCTGCGAGAGTACAGGTGCGACGACCGCAGGCTCCGTCATCATCGCCAGCGCGAAGCCGCCGGTGAAGCACATGCCGATGGCACCCACGCCGGGGCCGCCGCATTCGCCATGCACCTGCCGGGACAGGGCACGCAACCAGTCCACGATCGGGCTCGAGCGGTCCGATGCCCATACGCTGAACTCGCGCCGGATGCAGATGCCCTTCAGCATCTCGCGCAGCGCGTAGCCGTTCGTCACCGGCCGGCCCGGTTCGCCGAACAGGATCGGCAGCACCACCGTCATGCCTGCGGCCGCCACGCGATCGGCGAAGCGCACCACCAGCGGGTGCGGGCCGGGCATCTCGTGCATCACGATCACGGCCGGCCCGGTGCCGCGGCGATACACCGGCCGCGTCCAGGCACCGGCGCTGAACTCGCTGCGGGTGTAGTCGCGCAGCACATCCGCTGCGCTCATCGTCAGCCCTTCCTGCCGAAGGCCGCGAGGCGCTGTTCGAGGTCCGGCCCGCGGCCCGGGCTGTTCTGGCGTTCGAAGCGCAGGCCATCGGCGAGCGTATAGCGCAGGCCCTGGTTCACCAGCATCTTGTCCGCGCGCAGCGTGAACCAGGAGTTGGCGAGGAAACCACGCGCCATCGCGATGGTGGCCGACATCAGCTCGTCGTCCGGCACGCACTTGCTGGCGAGGCCGATGCGCGCGGCCTCGTCGCCGGAAACCACCCGCCCGGAGTACATCATTTCCTTCGCGGCGAGCAGGCCCACGCGCCGCGGCAGGCGCTGGCTCATGCCCCAGGTGGGCGACATGCCCCACTTGCCGTGGGTGTCGGAGAACTTCGCGGACTCGGCGGCCACCAGCAGGTCGCCGGAGAGCGCGAGTTCCAGCGAGCCTGTGTAGCAGTGCCCCTGCACCGCGAAGATCACCGGTTGCGGCAGCGCCTCGATGGCGTCGAGCGTCTCGGCCTGGAAGTGCGGCGACGGCGCGCGCTCGCCGGCCTGGATGGCCTTCAGGTCGTTACCGGCGGAGAAACTCTTGCCCTTGCCGGCGATGATCACGCAACCCACCGTCTCGGTCTGGGTGGCAAGTGCGTCGATGTGCCGGCGCAGGTCGACGAACAGGTTCGGTGACAGCGAGTTCAGCTGTTCGGGACGGTTCAGCCACAGGGTGCACAGGCCGTCGTCGTCTTCACGCAGTACGAGATCGCTCATTTTTTCGCTCCAGGAATGGCAGGCCCCGGGACCGCGCGCCCTGCGAGCGGCCGCGCCCGGGAGAAATCGGGTCCGGCCGGATCATACTCACGATCGAATTGGTCGCGCGCGAGGCGAAGACACATGGCGAAGCCGGACATCCTGGTCATCGGCGCCGGCATCGTCGGATTGTCGGCGGCGTCGGCACTGGCCGAGGACGCGCACATCACGGTGCTCGAGATGGAGCAGCAGCCTGCCTATCACAGCTCGGGCCGAAGTGCCGCCACCTACATCGAGCCCTACGACAACATGACGGTGGCGCAGCTCACGATGGCGAGCCACGCATTCTTCGCGGCGCCGCCGGCCGGCTTCTCCGACGTGCCGCTGATCCATCCACGCGGCGGGCTCACGCTGTGCCCTGCCGGGCAGGAGCCCGTGTTCGAGGCCTTCCTGCGCGACTGGGCCGAACCCTGCCCGCGTATCCGCGAGATCACGGTGGACGAGGCCATCGCGATGATCCCGCTGCTGCGCCGCGACTACCTGGTGCGTGCCGCGATCGACCCGACGGTGGTGGATCTCGATGTGCACGCGCTCATCCACGCCCACCGCCGGCGCGTGCTTGCGCAGGGCGGCCAGGTGCTCACGCAGCAGAAGGTGGTGGCGATCGAGCGCGGCGCACGCTGGCAGGTGCGCACGCAAGCTGGCAATACCTTCGTGGCCGACATCCTCGTGAATGCTGCCGGGGCCTGGGGCGAGCAGGTGGCCACGCTTGCGGGCGTACGCGGCGTGGGCCTGGTGCCGAAGCGGCGCACAGCGGTACTCATCGACGCGCCTGCCGGCGTGGCGCCTGCGCACTGGCCCATGGTCCACGACGCGATCAGCAGCTTCTACTTCCGGCCCGAGTCCGGCCGGCTGATGCTCTCGCCGGCGGACAAGACGCCGAGCGAACCCTGCGATGCCCAGCCCGAGGAACTCGACGTCGCCATCGCCATTGATCGCGCACAGGCCGCCGCCGACCTGCCGGTGCGCAGCATCGCTCATCGCTGGGCGGGCCTGCGCAGCTTCGTCGCCGATGACCGACCCGTGAACGGTTACGCGCCCGATGCGCCCGGCTTCTACTGGCTCGTGGGCCAGGGCGGCTTCGGCGTGCAGACCTCGCCGACGATGGCGCGCATCGCCCGGCACCTCGTGCTCGGGCTGCCGCTGCCGGATGACCTGCTGGCGCGCGGGCTGACGGCAGCGGTGCTGTCGCCCGCGCGTCTGCAGGCAGCGGGCCGGGGGATGCACACAAGCGGGTTGCGAAACAGGTGACTCTCGTTCTGTCGGTACGGTCGCGCACGGAGGGGCACGGCGGGGCGCGTCAGCCTCGCGTGCCCGGCTACCGTCGAGAGCATCTGCATGTCCTTTGGAATCTACCTTGCGGGCTACGCATTGCTGGTGCTCGGTCTCGCCGTGGGCGCAAACCTCCTCGGCGTGCCGCTCGAGTGGATCGGCGTGGGTGCGCTCTGCCTGCTCGGCATCGGCATCGTGCACGGTGTCTCCTCGACGCGGCAGAAGGACAGCGCGAGCGGAGAGGAAGACGTTCCCCTTCAGGACAGCGCGCGCACCGCGGTGTCGAGCTCGAACACGTGCGCGTCGTCGTCGGGCCGGGCGTCCAGCGCACGCAATGCCGCCGCGAGTTCGAACAGGTATTCGCGATTGCTTCCGCTCGGCCCTTGTGAGCGATGTATCTGCTGCGCGAGCGCCTGCAGAGGAGCGGGGCCGAGGAACGCGTGGTTTTCCGGCGTGGCGATGTAGACCAGTGCCTCCACCGTCACCCCCTCTGCGGCCTCGTCGTCGCCGTGCAACCGTACCGGCGCGACGAGGCGTGCGTAGCCGTTCTTCTCGCGCACATCGAGTGCGGCCACCACCTCGTCGTACACCGCGCCATCGAGCGCGTAGGCCACGCCGAGGCAGCGCTCGCCGGCCGCCTCGATCAGCGTCACCACGCGCCCTGGCGCGTGTGGCAGCCCGCGATGGTCGTGGCTGCCCTGCCAGAAACGGCGCGTCCAGCCGTGCAGCACCGCCGGCCGCCGTTCGAGGAACGGGAAGTCGGGCCGCCAGATCAGCGAGCCGTAGCCGAAAAGCCAGTGCCGCGAGGGTCTTGGGTCCATGCGCTGTGTCGGTGCTCGTTACTGCCCGTGCGCAGGCCGGTGGGCCGGTGAGTGGCTGAAGTGATGGCGGGTCGAGCCCGCGCCTGCGATGCCGGCAGCCCCCGGGGGTGGCCGGACGCCCGCGCACGGTGGCATTGTCGCGCAATCCAGTGGCGCGCCAATCCGGCCGCCGTCGTACCTGAGGTGAGCAACATGAACCAGAGTTCGGCCGCGACCTCGCTCGATGACGCGAGCGCCCAGCGACTCTTGGCGGACCTGCGCGCCGCGCTCGGGGATGACGCCGTGATCAGCGGTGCCGCTGTCGGCGAACGCACGGTGGGTATCTGGAGCCGGCGCCCGATCTCCGCGCTGGCGATCGTGCGCCCGCGCAGCACGGCCGACATGGCCACGGCGATGCGCCTCTGCCATGCCGTTGGCAGGCCCATGGTGGCCCAGGGTGGCCGCACAGGGCTCACCGAGTCGCACCATACGCGCGCGCACGAGATCGTGCTGTCGCTCGAACGCATGAACCAGGTCGAGGAGATCGATCCGGTCGACCGCACGATGATCGTGCAGGCGGGCGCCATCCTGGAGACGCTGCAGAACGCGGCGGACGAGGCCGGCCTGCTGCTGCCGCTCGACCTCGGTGGCCGTGGCAGCTGCACCATCGGCGGCAACATCGCCACCAATGCAGGAGGCCACCGGGTGATACGC
>SXGT01906341.1_pt1 | contig 20633 bp, 14 predicted proteins | sample 3176221 | NCBI WGS metagenome assembly SXGT01 (sample SAMN11356862, study PRJNA531348) | freshwater metagenome | isolation source: freshwater sample F1-120 | place: China: Fuxian Lake, Yuxi | collected 2017-12-25
TCATCTTCGAGGAATTCAAAGGTACCGGCAACATGGAGGTTCACCTCGATCGCGCCCTAGTCGATCGCCGAATCTTTCCGTCGATCAATATCGAACGAAGCGGCACCCGCAAAGAGGAACTTCTGTTCCATCCAGACGAACAAAGCCGCATCGTCATGCTGCGCCGGGCTCTCACCGGGGTTCCACCCGTCGAGGCCATGGAACTTTTGCTCAACAAGCTCAAAAAGACCCCGAACAATATCATGTTCTTGTTGCAGATGACCACCGCCAGCACCCGGTGATCCCTATCACTATCTCTATGGGAACGACCGCTGGGGAAAACAGGAACGTAGCCTTCGTTTCTGTGGGTAATGCCTAGGTTTCATCGCTCCAGGCGATGAAACCGAATCTCCACCCTTCCGTGATCAATGGTCATTCGGGCCAGGGTTCGTTCTAGGGAAAACCGCTGCTTGCCCGCATAACCCGGGTTGACAAAACGCACACCGCCCACCTCGGCATCGTAAACCTTGTGCGTATGACCAAACATCACGAGCTGAGGTTCCGCAGTCGCAAACCGACCTCCAATGCTGCTGAGTGCTGACTCAGGTGTCACGATGTGATGCACCAAAACTCGCACACCTCCTAATTCCACCACTTCCGTTTCACGACAATCCAATCCAGCAATACCGTAGTCGTTGTTCCCCATCACTGCGGTCACCGGCGCAATGGATTCCAAGTCCATCAAGATCCGGCCGCTGCCGATATCGCCGGCGTGGAGGATATGATCCACGCCCTGAAATAGATCGGGAATCTGCGGATCAAAGAACCCGTGAGTATCCGAGATCAGACCGATGTTCATAAGTTAGTGTTCCCAACCTGGCACGACTCAGGCCTTAGCTTCTTCGGGTTCAGCCGCCGACTGAGGCTCTCCCTTGTGATCTTCCTCGCCTTTTTCGGTGGGCGATTCCGCCACCGTTAATTTCCAAGCCCCAGCAAACAATGCTGTGAAAATCCCACTTCCCAAGAGCGTGTTGCGGAAGAATTCCCAAGTCTGAGGCCAGCCGCCAACCCCACGAGTTAATGCGATGATCCACCCTTTCAAGTCCCGAGTGTATTCCAGGTTATGAAATGGGTTTAACAACCAGGATACCGAATTGGTGATCAGATAAAAAAGGACCGCCCCCAGGAGTCCTCCCGCCAACAGCCCCAGGAAATGCGATGTGGGCTTGAATCGACGCCCCAAAACCACCAAACCGGCGTAGCCAAAGTAATTCGCAGCGAGATAGATAACGATTCCCGGGCTGAACACGTCGATGCCTTTGGCGAATTGGTAATAGAGATTCAGCGCCAGATCCGTCACGATCATGACTCCAAAGGGAATCGACCAGCGCAGGTGTGTCGGAAAAAACACGCCTGCGCAGAACATCAAAGCGTAGACTGCGCTGAAATTCGGCGGCATCACCCCGGGAATACGCGTCACCATAAAGGCAACCGCCACTACCCAAGGCAACCACCGTGATGCTGGAGCTTGCACGAGGGCACCAGGGTAAAGGGAGACGTTCCGCAGGCAAGCTCGCCCTTTCTCGACACACCAAACTCCATTGGCGCACACTCCCCCTCTACGTGATTTCTCTCATCCAGGTGCTCCACGAAGATTCGGCGCTCATGGTCCTCCATAAGCCAGCCGGCCTCGTGTGTCACCCAACCAAAGGCGACGCCTACTCCAGCCTCGTGAGTCGGGTCCGCCTCTACTTCGGAGCCGAAAGCGAACCTCAGATGGTACATCGACTGGACCGAGAAACCAGTGGGGTAATGGTCTTTGGAAAAACCCCCGATGCCGCCCTCAGCTTGCGAAAACTCTGGGAAGGAAGTTTTGTGACAAAGGAGTACTTGGCCATTGTGCACGGCCATGTGGCGGACAATTGGGGCACGATCGATGCCCGCTTGGGCCGAGACGAATCCAGCCGCATCGCCATCAAAGATTGCGTCCGGCCCGATGGCGTCTCCACGCGGACTCGTTGGTGGTGCGTGTCCCGGTTCCAACGACACGAGGAGCCGTATTCCTTGCTCCGTGTCCGATTAGATACCGGACGCAAACACCAGATTCGAATCCATTTGGCCCACTTGGGGCATCCCCTCGTGGGCGAGAAACTCTACAGTGGCGACGACGAGCTCTATATGGCCTTTGTCGAACGTCGATTAACTGGGGCACAAAAGGCGTTGCTGCAATTGCCGAACCAAGCCCTGCACGCGTGGAAGCTTTGGTTCCCTTGGGAAGGCCAGGAGCTGGAATTCACCTCACCACCAGAAGCGCCTTTCCAGGCCTTCCTCAACGGCGAACCCGTGGTGTGGAATCACGATCCGTTCGACCCCAAACGACCTGAAAATTCCATACAGGAAAAGTGTCACTTGTCCGTCCCAGACGATGCCGTCGATCCGACCCGCTCCTTTTGAACCAGAATGATGGCATTGCCCATGGGGCGTTCAGCGCCCTGGCTTGGACTGTTCACGATCTGCCCCAACATCCATATCGTCGACGACCCGCCGCCATCCAGGTTTAGCGCGTACTCGCAACCCATCTGCTTCATTCGTTCAGCCAATTCCTGAAGAGTCATCCCGACAGAGTGATCCCGTTGCCGACCATCTACCTGCACCAAGAAAAAGAAGTCCTTGTTCCATCCAATCGCCGAACGGGGATGCCGGACCGCCGTGCTCTGAAAATCGGTTAGTTTGCCGCCCGCCAGCAGCGCCGGTCCACCGCCAATGGCCACATTGACACCTCGCAAACTCGGGATGGTTTCGGTCGAAATTTTCAATCGTGCTCCCACCGTTGCCTTCACAAGCCGTCGTGCCAGGGTGGGGCCTAGCGATAGCACCAGGTTTGTGGAACTGAGCGACGTGTTGCCCCGATCTCGAACTGCGGATATCCGTGCGGAGATCAACCGACCCGGCCGCAGCGGCAACCAGGGCCCCTCACCGTCCGGCTCCAAAATCAACTCCACACCGCCGCTCGCATGCGTGCTGCCACCCATGGCCGGCGTGTAAAGCACCGCGCGATCCGCAGGTCGCTCTTCATTCAATCCCATGGGCGTTGCGGCCCCATCAGGCCAAGTCACTTCCAATCGCGACACGACATTGGTGATGCGAGGTTCCCCCGACTCATCCATCCAAAAGCAACTTTTAATGCTAGGGCCACTGATCAATTCACCCCCGAGAATCTGCAACCCCTCCGGATCGCCTCCGTAATCTCCACGTCGAATGAAATAGTCCCCGTTCATCGCGACCAAGGGCTTTCCCAACTCCCGTGGGAATCGGGCAACGTGCTCAGTCAAGGTGGCCAAACCCAAGTGGCGCCCTGCTGCGAGTGTAGACTGAAACCCGAGGCTGCTGTTGGTGCGGCTAATCTTAACAATATTGATAGACCAGGGCATTTCTTGCACCACCTCCCGGACATAAGTGAAGCCGCGGTCGGCGCGGGATCGCGCCGCCGAGTCCTGACTAAAACCCGTGTTCACTGTCGCGACAAGCGCCAGAATCCAGGCGAGGTATTTCTTAGATGCCGCGTATCCCGCAAGTGTCCCCGTGAAGGTCATTGAATTCATCGACGGAAGTTAAGGAGTTGCCGCTTTGATTCCCGGTTTCTTTGCCGCCTCCGATTCAGCCTGGTTTGAAGCGCCTGCTGGCCGTCCTGATTCCTTGCGCACCACCACCAGGCTGGTGGCTGTCTCTCGTTCATGCCCATAGCACGGATTGTTCAATATCCGTCCGTTCATCCAGAGCTCCGTCGATCCGCCTCCATCCAAATTCATCGCTTCCAGACACCCCAGACTCTTCATGTATGCTCCCAATTCCGGAAGCGTCATTCCTACAGAATGCCCAGGCTGCCGCCCATCCACAGTCACAAGAAAAATATGGGCAGCATTCCATCCCAGCGCGGATCGAGGGTGCCGTTGCCCTGCCTTGTTGGTCGTCACCCGCAGTGCCTTGCCCCCGCGTACCAACAAGGGGCCTCCGCCGATGGCGGTTTTTACATCGTTGAGCGCCGGCGTACTCAGGAAGCTCAACGTCACCAGGGATCCCACCTTAATCTCCCGAACTCCTTTCGAAGAGGTCGCCAGCCACAACCAGGGTTTGGCCGGTTCAATTCGGGAACCTCCCGGTCGAATCACCGCCACACGCGCGGTGGTCGCCTGCCCTAAACGAATGGGAGTCAGCGGCACTTCGTTGGTCGATTCCAACGCCACAACCAAACCTCGCCGATCCATCGGCATGGCGCCAACCGCTGAGGTGAACAAGACCGCCTGCGATTCACCATCCACTTCATTGAATCCCAAACTCACCGCGTCTCCGCCGGGAACCGTGACCTCAAACGCCGAATCCACCTCACCCATCCGCGGTGCCCCCTCCGACCCTATCCAGAACACCGCACCGCCGCTAGGGGCACTGATCAGATCGCCGCCGGAGACGAATAATCCCCGCGGGTCGCCTGGAAACGCCTCGTGTTCTGTCTTGTAAAAGTCACCATTGATCGCGGCCACAGGTCGCCCGACCTCGCGGGGAACCAGACGTAATTGGGATGTCAGACGATTCAGCCCAATTCGACTCCCAAAACCCAGCATGGGTCGGAACTCCAAATCTCGCTGGTGGCGGTTCAGTCGGACGATCTGAATGGACCAGGGTTCGGATTCAATCACGTCCCGGGCATGCTCGACGCCAGGGGAGGATTCGCGAAATGCAGCGGCTCCGGGTGCCGCAACCAGCGGGCTAAGTCCTAAACGGCAGCACGCCAAGACCAACCCAAATACCAGGAAACCAGCAATGCTCATGTTGCCACGAATCGCGCTTAGGTCGCCTGAAGGTGGAACGCCAAACACAGTGAATCGCCAGCTGGATGGTGCTCGGAGTTCAGCCTTGAGTCGGTTCGTATTCATCAGGAGAACTCCAGCCAGGAAGCACCTCACTGAATCCAGCCAACCATCATTCATCTGGTGTCCGATTTTCAGTTTCCTTTTCATCTAAGCTAATCCTTTCCATCGGCGTATGGCCCATTCGCTGCACAAAAGAGTTAGGACCATGCCCAACCACCAGGGCTTGTCCCACAATGGCTGGCGCTTGTACTCAACAGTCGGTGGCGGAACCTCTTGAAATACGACATCAAGATCGGAGCGCTTGGCCGTTTGAAGATTCCAGGAGCGCCCTCCCGAGAGTCGGGCGATCGACGACATTCGTTCTGGCTTGGCCCGAAGATCTTGCAGCTCGCGATCCACCGACTCGGCCACCAATAACTGCCGATCTTCTCCCAGCCGCATTCCCTTCTGCTGAGCCACCGCCGTCACCACCATGCTCCCATCCACTGCCGGCACAATGTCCGCCAAATAACACCGGCTCGCGGCGTCATACTTCGCCGTCGCGGCCCGATTGGTCTTCGATCCGTGCACCACAAAAACCGACACCTCCGCGGTCGGAATATCACGCTGGCTGCTATCGCGAACCCGGACCGATGCCGTAATGGTATCGCCAGGACTGCAATAGCCCTGACTTAACTCGACGACGACGGGTTGATTGGTTTTACCTGCCTTTCCAGCGGCCAGCCACCGGATGGCATTCACCCAAAACTGCCGATAATAGCGTGAGTCTGAGTTCGATTCAGTCAATGGGCTGCCAGTCCGGATGGGTTCTCCCCAGAGAGTTTCAAAGTCCCGTCCCCAGGCGCGAGTTGTGTCACTGGTGAACGCCATGCTGCGTCCGCGTCCCACCTCCTGCACCGCAATCAAAACATTGGCATCCTGAAAAGCAGCTCCACTGATATCCCCTTCCTGAGCCAGCACCACCGCCCCAGGCTTCGCCCTTTCCACCTGGTTCATCCCATAAAGCATCGGAAACTTGTCCCACCAAACCCGCCGAGTCTCCTCCACCGTCCCGCTAAACCGGATGATCGGATGCGCCAATCCTTGTCGGGTGATCTGCAACTTGACTGGCCGAGCCTCGGAGTCGTTACCATTGCTCATAGCCACTGGGATCAAGCGGTCCAGGATGGTCTGATGATACCCACCTTTCCCGAAGGCTGAGTTGCCTCCGATCATGACGAACCCACCTCCATGTTGTTCCACCAACATCGCCATCGAGTTGAGCTGATCCAGGGTGAATGAGGAAATCCGTATGTCGCTATGAATCACGACATCATATTCGAGCAGTCCAGCTAACGTTCTCGGAAACCCTTTGGTCGGATGTTCGACCGGGTAAATGCGTTGGCCCGTTTCTGGATCCGAATCGACGGTATTCAAAAACTGACCGTTGTTCCCCAATGTGCGGTAGAGTGCCGTCACCTGGATGTATTTGTCCGATTCCAGGGCGTCTTTCAGGTATTTCCATTCCGGCTGCGGACTTCGCGAATTCTGAGGGGTGCCCTCCATGTACAACACCCGAATCGTGGGATCGATCACTTCCAACCCAAATTGTCGTCGGTTGTTGCTCGCTAACCACTCCCCCGGTGTGGATGCCAAACTGACTTCATAAACCTGAAATCCTTTCTGGCGCGGTGTAAACTCCATCTCCACCACCTGATTGCCTCCATTCAATCGGACTTCTTTCGATGCCAAAACTTCTTTCCCCCTCCGAATGGTCAAAAAACCCACACTCCCACGGAACCCGGGGGACCGGACCGAGAGTGAGATCCGGGTTGGCGACTCGTTGGGTACGGCTCGCTTCACCGTCACATTCTTTATCAACACATCCCGCGGTTCGTTCGTTGTGCCCGTCAATAATGTGTGAATCGGTATCCCTTGGCGGCGATACAATCGTGCGATGGATTCTGGATCCCGATTCGAGGTCTCAATTCCATCCGACACCAACACCACACCGGTCAAAGGCTGATCACCCGGGGATCCCAGCAACGTCTCCAAGGCGCCTGTAAGTTCCGAGACTCCTCCCGTTGGGGAAGCGCCTGCCAGACTGGAAAGCCGTTGTAGCGTCGCTCCAAAGCCTAAACTCACCACATCCAAACCCGACCCATCATCGGACAACAGATGGGATTGTATCCAGGTGCGTCCTGCCTCCAGGCGGCCGGTGCCAAGGTCGTGAGTGGCCATGCTCTTGGAAGTATCGAGCAGCACCGCTACCCTCGCCTTGCGCGGGTTCTGGAACGTCTCAACCCATTGAGGATCCAGCAAACAAATGACCAAAACCGCCAGGACAAACCAACGCACCATAGCGAGTCCCACGCGGATGGGTGAAGCCGCCCGACCGCGCGCCCAGAAATAACTGGCGCCCACGACGGAAGCCGCGAGCAGTCCCGCAAGTACCAGCGCGATCGGCGACGGATGATGCGTGAACTCTGTCATTCAGCCCGCGTGAGTCGCTTGAAGTAGTCCGAGATGACACCTTCATATTGCTTGGGTGCTTCCTCAGTGGCGACGTCGGTCAACTCGGGTTGACCCGCGATCGCCCGTTCCATCAACGCAATCGCCGAATTCAGAGCAGCGCTGCCCTGGTCACCCGCTCCACTGGCGCTCTGCGCATTTCCCTGCCGCATCGCCTTCGTCGCTCGATCCATCTGCTGCGCCGCCTGGCTCATGTGTCGGCTGATGCCGTGTCCCGCGCGCACTCCCTTGCCCGCCAATCGATTCAAGCGCTCCGCCAACTCTTTGGCTTCCTGGCTCAGCGATTCCTGCTTAACCGCTAGTGGATCCATCGACGGAGGCTCCGGCGGCGGCCCGGATGATTCAGGCTTTGGCAAGCGTTTGGCCTGGGTGTTTTCCAGCTTTGAGGAGGGGCTGCCCGGGGGTTGGGGATTGGGTGGCGAGGGTGATTTTGAGTCTTCCCGCTCCGATGCCCCAGCCAATTCCTGGGGTAGCTTGGTATCGCCCGGCTGGCCGGTCCCCGGTGTCTTCCCTCTGCCCTTCCCAGGCTGCGACCCTTTTTCAGACATCGGTTGGGATAACCCGCTGGGCGATTCCTTCGGAGTACCCGACGACGATGCACTTGCCGTTGACGAAGGTGCATCGCCAGGATTTTGGCACTGACTACAAACGGCCGCCTGCTGGTCGCGTAGTTCTTTCATCGCTTCCAATAGTTCTTTCATCTCAGGCTGGTTCGCTTCCTCGGGCTTCTTTTTCTGGATCGCCTGCAAAACCACGTTCAGCGCAGGTTTCTCAGGCTTTTGCTTCGCTTCGGAAGGTTTCTCAATCGGCGGCGGCGCATTGGTTTTATCGGCCAAACTCTTGAGCACCTGGTACAATCCCGCCAATGCCGCTTCTTCCGGCGGCAATGCCTGGCTCCGATCCGCTGCCTCCAACTGTTTTACAGCCGCCTCCATCGATTGCAGGGCTTGGTGCAGATCCGCCTGGGCGGTGACGGGCGCCCCGGATTTCATCAGTGTTTCTTCATAAATCCGCCCAAACTCAACGGCATCTTGCTGGCGTTTGGAGAGTTCGCTGAACGATTCCTTTGGTGATCCAGAAAGCAGGGCTGTGGTATCGCTGAGAATCTGCTTCTGAACGGTCAGTAGATTGACTTTCTCGCCCGGCTTCGGCTTGGGCTTCGGCTTAGGCCCACCGCCTTCGTTGGTGATCTCAATGAAGTAAACTGGAGATCGACCCACACCCGGACCGTCCAACGAATTGTTGTCCGTCGCTTCAACGTGATACGCCACCAACTCGTATTCCGATAAACCCAGTTCCTTCAATGGCAAAACCGTCGTGACATCGAACTCATGGTTGGTACGGATCTGGACCGGCAAGAGCAGTTCTCTCTCAGGTTGGCCCAGCTTGTGGTAAACCAACCGCACCTTCTGAATCCCGAAATCGTCCGACCCGGAAATTTTCATCGGAATCTCGTCCGTAGCGCCCGCACGCAGGTCCTGGCCTGGTTCAACCACCTCCACCTTGGGCACCATATCCGGGAGTGCCGTGATATGGTGCTTCCTATTCGTGCCTTGGCGACCGTTCAAATCCACCAACTCAATCCAGTAGTCCATATCTCTGTCAGCCGCGAACTCAGCCGTCCATACCCCGTTGGTGCCAGAAGAGTTCAACTCGATCAACACGTCATTCGTCAAACGCACTCGAGCTTTGGAAAGCAGTACATTCGGAACCACGGACAGCACAGCGCGCGTCCCGCGCACCACTGTCGCATCCGGTGTGGTTTGCTCGGGTATCGGCAGACGCGTGTAGGCCGGAGGGGTCAACCGCAGCGTCAACTGCCGGACTGCCGGAGGCACATAAGCGGTGATCTGGAATTCTTCAGAGACGGTGTCACCACCCAATACCCGATAAGTGAGGGAGCGGGTCACCGCAGAAATCGTATGTATGAATCGTCCTGATTGGGCATTCGATGCGTCCGGGACAAGCATGGCGGTTTGCCAAGCACGTTCACCCTCTTCGCGCCACTGAAACTGGGCGGTGGTCACGGGCCTTCCCTTAAAATGATTGGTCACCGCGAGCGATTGCCCAATAGCGATCTCAACGGACCCAGGCTGAACGTCGACCTGAGTGAAGCTGGCTCGACTCCATGGCGCGACCGTGCGTATTAAAGCAGTCCAAGCCCCAGGAAATGCCGCCAAGAACCCGCCGACCAACACCACCGCCAAACCTGCCAGTCCCGCAGGAAACCGCAGCCGAGCTGAGTATGGAACGGATGCAGTAGCCACCGTCGTGGCTGCCTTTCGATGCAGGGCCTCCACCAGTTCAGGCTCATACGCGCTGGTCGCCTTGCGTTCGCCAGTCAGGTATTCCGCCGCCGTGGAGAGTTCACATCCCAACTCCGGCTGCGCCGTTTCGACATCCAACGCAGCTTCCTTGAGTTCAGTGGGTCGCTTCCAAAGCTGGAATAGTTTCCAAATGCCCACGACCAGTACAGAAATCAAAGCCACCAGCGCGGCCCAGCGCGGCCCGATGGGCACCATGAGCCAATAATCGAGCAGCGAAACCAGGACCAATCCCACCAAAAACAGGCCGCTCGCAATCAATCCGGTCGCCCACCGACGCATGCGATCCTTGGCGCGACTCGCCGCAGCGAGCCCTTTCTTGGCGGATTCTGCCGTATTAATCATGGTTTCCTCCGTTATGCATATGTCCGGTTGGCCCAAAGCGTTTCCACCACCAGAAGCACCAGAGCTCCCAGCAATAAGACCCGCCAAAACTCCCGTTGGTTTCGCTCAATTCCAAGAAGATTGTCCGCCAGAGAGGCGTCCAACCCGACCGTCCCCCGCGCCATTCGCTCATCAAACTCCCGCGGTTTCCAAGCGGTCAAATCACTCTCAGCCGGAGCCACGTTCGCCGCAAATCGCCGAATTTCCGAGCCCGAACCGTCCGCCACTCGATAAATCCCGGGCCTAGTCGCTTCGAATTCCAACCCTGGCATCTCCCCGGTGGCCTTTTGGATCCAATCCCCGCCTCCCGGCACTCCGACTCGAAGACCTTGCAAACTGACACCATCCGTGAGCGGCAAGAGATCCAACCGTTTGCCCGCAACCACTTCCGCACCCGATCGATACAGCTCGTCCGCATCACGACGTCCCAAATGCAACACCGCACGATGCAACCACGGCACAAAGGTTTTGTGCTTCGGCCAGTCGTTCCATGACGTGTCAGCCGACGTGTTCATCATCAGGAGCCGCCCAGCCCCCAACTCCCGCGCTACCGCCAAAGGAACGTCGTCGTCGTAGCGACCCACCACCCGGCCGGACTCCAACACATCCAAGCGGTATCGCCCGACAAACTCAATCAAACCCAAGTTGCCCGAGCCTTCTCGGGCAAAGAGATTAAAGTAAGATGAAGCCGTATCAACTTCTCCAATACGCCAAGGCAACTCGTCTTCGGCACGTTCGAGGGTCCGGAGATTCGCGGGCAGAAGAGAACCATAAACCCGATTGAACTGCAATGGCACCAGACCATCACCAACGAGCAGCAAAACGCCGCCACCCGCTTGCACAAACCCTTGCAACGCCATCACCCAATCGGCCGATTCCCATTTCGGATTAGGCACGATGACCACATCATAGGTTGCTGCTCGCGCTGTTGCCGCCGCCACAGCACCCGACGAGGGGCGGGTCCGGACAGAAACTGCCGCACGCAATCGAGCCGCAGCCTCGGATGAGCCCACCGTTTCGACCTCAAACAACGGAGGCGCCGCATTGGTCTCGCCTCCGGAAGGATCTAGCGCTGTGCTGATAAAGAATGTCTCCCGATCATAGGACCGCCGACCACCACGTCCCTCCACACACAAGACTCGAACAGGTTCAGGCACCAGGATCGCCAAGTATCGGGAGTCATCCAGTGGTTGCGCGTCGGGCGTGCGATTCTTGAGTCGGAACTGAACCGAGTGCCATCCAGGGCGCAGTCGCGGCAAAGACAAATCCAGATTGGTCGCCGCACCCACGTCCAACCGGAGGGTCTGGGTCCAGACTGAGTTGCCATCGATCAGGAGTTCGGTCTGAAGCCCGGTAGCCACTTCATCCGAGAAACTCGTCACCGTGGCATGAGGCGGCAGGTCCCCGTCGGGTTCTAGCCGCAGTCCGGTAACCGCGATGTTCGGTGTGATCAGGTCCCCGACATTGAGAATTCTCAAGGCCACATCACGGGGCAACAGGAGTTGGTTGAGGTTCGCAGAGCTGGTTCGCTGGAGATCACTTACCACCAGAATGGATGCCTCGGAACCGGGGTGCCGCTGTTTCAACAACCGATCCGCCTCCCGGATTCCTTCGGAGATCTCGGTGGGAGCCGTACTCGGCTGGAGGTCATCGACCATGGCCGCAATAACGGATGGCGGTGCGAATCCCGAGAGCACCGTCGCCGTATCCGCACACGATACCAGGGCAATCCGATCCTCGCTCTCGAAACGCGTCAGAGATTCTCGCACCGCGTTACGCGCCAGATTCCAACGAGCTGTCGGGCCATTTCCTGAGGCCATACTGAGCGATCGATCCAATACCAACACGGCTTGTTGTCGTTTGCCCGGGCGAGCAGCCGCTCCGGAGTTTGGCAAGAATGGCCTTGAAAACGCGAACACCAGAAGGGCGAAGATTAGCAGACGCAACGCCAGCAACATTAAGTTGCGAAGCTTACGTCGCTGGTTGGCCTGCTCCTCATGCCGCTGAAAAAATCGCAATGTACTAAAGCGCATCCGCTGGTTCCGCCGCTTCAGCAGGAGATGAATCAATACGGGGACACCTAAGCCCGCCAGAGCTGCCAGGAAGATCGGATTGGAAAATAGGAATGCCACGTTAGTGCCCCCTCTGTCCCAGAACCTGACATGTGATCTGAAGGTCGTTCACAAGAGTCTTAAACCATCTGACGCCGCTCCAAATACGCAATCAATGCGCGGTCCAGCGGTTCGTCGGTTCGCAGCCGATAATAATCGACTTCCAGTTTTAGGCATTCTTGGCGGATGCCTTCGCAAAATGCTGTGACGCGACGTTGGTATTCCCGGCGAAACTCATCGGCATGCACCACCACCTCGGCAGCGCTTTCACAGTCTTCCATGATGAACTCCCCCGTATAAGGCAATTCCATCTCTTCCGGAGCCAGCGTCTGAAACAAGATCACTTCCTGCCGCTGCGCCCGCAACTGGCGCAACAGCTCCAGACAGGATTCATCCGCCGTAAAACAATCGCTGATCACAATTGCCAATCCGCGGCGAATCATCGTGTGCACAATACCGAATAGGTCCGTCCCCAAAAATGTGCCTCCAGTCGCACGTGCCGAGGCCAATAACGAAAAAATCTCCACCGCTTGTTGACGCGTGGCCGCTGCCGGAATGGCCTGCCGATTCTCCGGCCCGAACAAAATCAATCCAGGCGCGTCCCGCTGCCGAACCATCAATTGCGCTAGAGCCGCTGCCAATAATCGCGCATAGGAAAATTTGTGCACCACGCCTTCCCCAAAATCCATCGAAGCACTCGTATCTAGAAATATCTGGCACCGCAAATTGGTGTCATCTTCAAACTGTTTGACGTATAATTCGTCAGTCCTCGCCCACACTTTCCAATCCAGATGCCGCAGATTGTCGCCTTGAGTGTAGGAACGATAAGCACTGAACTCTGTTGAGTAGCCTAGAAACGGACTGCGGTGAAGCCCATCCAGAAATCCTTCCACAACCGTCTCCGCCAGCAACGGCAACTCTTCAACCGCAGCCAGCAGTCGAGGCGTGAGAATGAAGGAAGAGGCCATGCAATCGAGAATTTCTCAAACGCGAATCATCCACCAGACACTCTGCGAGAGGGAAGCCGTGCCCAGGACTTCACGACAAAAACTCCCACCCAAAGTCACCACGCCAGCCGTCATTGCCAGGACCAAGCTGGTCATGATCACCACACGTTCGATAGGCACGACCCGCTGACGGGCGAGTACTGCCAAGGTTCCCACGGCGGTCATCACCCCAGGCACCCCCCAGTTCAGCAGACCATAAATTGGCGTGCCGACCGTGCTGCCCAGCTTCAGCATACCGCCACTGTCCGGAATACCCGGAAGCATGATGGTTTCCGCCGCCGCCGCCGCACAGATCACAACCCAGCCCAAAAAAAACGCGATGGCCGCCCAACAACCACGCCCCACCCATTGCTTCAGTTCCAGTGTCATGCGTTACCTCATCTCAAACTCAAATTCAGAGCCGACTGACTCGATTGCTTTCTTGTAGAACCCGTTAGTCGCTCATTGGTGACAAGTTTTTGCCGTTTAATTTTCAGGTCAGCATTCCCTACCGACCAATCATGTTCATTAACACATTCAGGCCGCAGTTTCTTTGAGGATTTTTTCAATTAATTCCGCGACACCGACCTTCTGCGCCCGCGCATTGAAATTTGCCATCACTCGATGCCTCAACACTTGGCGCGCCACACTCCGAACCCCCTCGTAGTCAGCACAAAGTTTTCCAGCGACAGCGGCGCGCGCTTTGGCCCCCAAAATCAGGTATTGCGATGCCCGTGGGCTGGCACCCCACCGCACATAGTCCTTTACGTATTGTGGCGCCGCCGGATCCTCAGGGCGCGTCTTCGAAACCAACTGAACCGCGTACCGAATGACCTCATCGCTCACCGGCATGGCTCGAACCAGCTTCTGAATGTCGACAATCTCATTACCTGTCAGAACGGGTTTAAGTTCAGCGACATCCGTACCCGTCGTGGTTCGAACCACACGTTCTTCTTCCGCATGCGTCGGGTAAGTGGTCTGGATGCTGAACATGAAACGGTCCGCCTGCGCTTCCGGAAGGACGTAAGTGCCTTCCTGTTCAATCGGGTTCTGGGTGGCGAAAACATGAAATGGAGTCGGCATCGCATAGGTCTTGGTTCCAACCGTGACTTCGCGTTCTTGCATCACCTGTAGCATCGCTGCCTGCGTCTTCGGTGGCGTCCGGTTGATCTCATCTGCCAAAACCAGATTCGCAAACACCGGCCCGGGTAAGAACACCTGGCGACGACGACCCGTCTCGTGGTCTTCCTCCAAAATGTCTGTCCCCGTAATGTCGCTCGGCATCAGATCCGGCGTGAATTGAATCCGGCTGAACTGAAGATCCAGCACACGCCCCAACGACCTCACCAGCAAAGTTTTAGCCAGCCCAGGCACTCCTATGATCAGCGCGTGGCCACCGCAAAATATGGTCAACAAGACATTTTCAACCACCTCGCGCTGCCCCACAATGGCTTTACCCAACTCCGCCATCAGGGCATCCCGCTTGGTCGCGAGCCGGGCTACGGCTTCCACTGTCGTTGAGCTATAAGGCCGCTCGGCCGGCGATGGCATCGGAACATTCGAATTCATAGTGTCTGTCGTCGCGAAGTTGTTCGGGTTAGGCGGCTCACCAGTGGCTGGCATTGTAAAAGTCCAGACCGATACTGACACCAACGGCAGGAGAATGTTTCAAACCATTTTCTCCGTCCCCATTACCATAGTCCCAAAGAGGTCACACGAGGATCATCGCTTGAAACCAGTCACCGAACAACACACCCGATTGGTGGTACGCCGAAACCACGAAATCGGTCGGTCCAACCCGCCGGAACAATAGCTGGTGCTCAATTTCCTGGACCCGTCGTTGTTACTCAGCTGATTTTGATCCCGGATGAGCCCCGCGGTGATCCACCAGTACGGACCGCGCCCCTGGCGGCCAGTCAAACTCCTGAACTTGCCCCCCAGGCCATCGAATCTCCACCGCCGTCGGTTCTCCAAACGTCGGCCAGCATGGCTGGGCAGAAGACTGCGACCAATACCCTCCCCCAGCCTGAATCTCGCGCGCCAAACCAAATCGTCCGCCGGACTTGACTCGAACCCTCGCTCCAATGCCCCACGGGTTGGTGACAGAGGCGTTCACGCGGACCCGTACACCCGGTTTCCCACCGCGATTTCGAAACACTTTGGTCGACCCGCCATTCTGCGTCACCACCAAGTCAGGCCGACCATCGGAATCAAAATCCCCCACCGCAGTTCCGCGCTGCTCCCCTGGCACCCCAATGCCCGAGGACGCCGGATTCCAGACTGCCCGAAACTCCCCCATGCCGGTTCCTAAGAGCACCAAACCCATCCCCGCATCTTGACGCGACGTCTCCTTGTCATGGCCAAAAAAATTCTGCGCAAGAAAGACATCCTCATGGCCGTCGCCATCAAAATCGGCCACCGAGACCCCAAACGCCGGAGCAAACTGAGCCTCAATGGGCAGCGGCCGCATCTCAAAGCGCTGGTCCCGATTGAGGAATACCATGGATCGGAATTCCGTTGCTTTTAGGTGTCGAGCGGATGCCGCCATCGGCCCCAGTGCGGCAACAACTGTCGCCGTGGCGTAGGATCGATAGGTCGGAAACCGGTCAGGCAGACTGGGAATTGCCATGCTCATGACACGTCGTTCTCTCCACGGTGCCACGGCACCTAGTTCCCTATCCAACGACCCCATCACTGAGGCAATCCGTCCATTCCCCCCGAAATCGCCGTACGCGAGTTCCACAGCCGCATCGCCATCCATGGGTTGGTCGTTTCGCCAATTACGGCCCCAATTCGAAACGACAAAATCCATTCGGTCATCCCCGTCGAAGTCGCCGGTGGCCACTCCATTCCACCATCCCAATTCGGAAACCAGCCCCATCGCCGCCGTGACTTCCTTCAGTCTGCCTCCGTCATTTTGCAGAATCCGCACCGGCCCCCAAGCACACGCCAATATCAAATCCGGATCCCCATCTCGGTCCAGGTCGGAGAAGATGGCGCCACTCACCGCACCTAGCGCCCCAAAGATCTGCATCGGCTGCCACCCGCCACCCCGACCACGCAGCAGGATCGAAGGCGAAGACTCCGGGTACCGCCCCGGAAGGAACTGGCCGCCGATGAACACGTCCAACTCCCCATCCCCGTCGACGTCTGCCAATGCCAAAGGCCCCGGAAGTATGCCACCCGCTGCCTCGACACGCGCGTTGGTGGGGACCTTTGAAGCAGTCGACAACACATAGGAAACCAGATTGGGCGCATTGGTTTTCCCGTCTTCCCAGGCAGATTCACCCGCCAGGAATCGCACCGATTGATCGGTTGCCAAAAGCACGACACCCGTGGTATCGCGTCGATTGGCTTTGGGGATCGGTGCCTCCTCCCATTCTGTCCAAACTCCAGTCCCGTCATTTCGATAGATTGCCGTCCGTCCCTCGGTCCCACCACCGATGACCAAGTCATCATCCCCATCACCATCCACATCCGCGACCGCAACGCCCGGCCCCAATCGACTCAGCTTGTAGGGCAACAGCGCGTCGCGTTCAAAGTCGTTGAACGTTTGATCCACATGGACATGTTTCAAGGGTTTCGGAAATTCTTCGAACAAGGTTTCTGAAACAACCGGCGCCACTCGCGCCGGCACCGGAGTGCTCGCGTCTTCCCGCAGCTCGTAAACGCGATTCGGCAACGCAGAATTCACGACCGTCCGACGTCCGGACCTCCAAGCGACTTCTAATGTCAGCATCTCCGCGCTGCCAGTTGCGAAAACGCGCATGGCATCATCCCCTGATAAATAACGCCCCCCAGCAATCATTTCCTGCGATTGGACCACTGGCCCTCCTCGAACCGTCATCCGAGCACTGACACCTCGCGTGTTTCCACCGGCTGCTTTCAATCTCAAGGCAATCCGCGGCGCCTTAGAATCATTGCGCAAAATCCGCGCCTCCTCATTCAACGCATTGATGACCACGTCCAAGTCGCCATCATTGTCCAAATCCCCCATCGCCATCCCATGCGCCACGCCCATCTGACCAAACCCCCACGCCGCGCTCATGTCTTCAAAGGTCAGATCGCGACGGTTGCGCAACGCAAGACTCGGCGTGGCTCGACGTGGTTTCGATTGGACCTGGCGCAACCGCTCCGCGTGAGAATTTGCCAGGCCACCTTTTCCCATCGCGACATTGTCATCCATGTCCTGCAACTCGTGATGACTCCCCGTGGTCAATAGCAAATCTTCCCAGCCGTCCAGATCGACATCGAGGAATGCCGAACTCCAGGTCCAATCGGTCGCCGCCACTCCAGCGAGTTGAGCGATCTCAGCAAACGAACCATCGCCTCGCGCCAAGTGTAAGGTATTGCGAGTGACTTCTGGACGAAACAGCGGATCTTCCACCGGCCAGATGACCGCTCCGTCCAACGTATCGGGCCGCTGCCACGCGCGGTTCTGTCGACGTGGACTCAACATATCGGCGACAAACAGGTCATCAAACCCATCCCGATTAATGTCCGCCACATCCACCGACATGGACGAGAGACTGCCATTGCGAAAAGCAGTTCTGGCAGGCGCCTGAAAACGGCGCCCACCAGCGTTCAACCAGATCCGATCCGGCCAATAAACAAAATCATTGCAAATATATAAATCTGGGAGGCCGTCGCCGTTGAAATCTCGGAAAATCACACTCAATCCCCAATCGGTCAGTGGCTCTACCAAGGTCTTTCCCTGGTCGTCCAAAAAGACGCCAACATTCCAGGGCGCAACCACAAATTTCGCTGAACCGCGATTGAGGTAGAAGTAATCCATTTGCCCGCGTTCAACTGCGTTCATTCCGCCTCCCGGCATCCGAATCCCAACAAACCGATCGCGCGGTTCAACCACTGGAGTTCCGTCCGGCAAGGTGCGTGTGCGCACGGTGACGCCCGCTGGACGGTCTTGGAACGTATCAGAACGATAGTTGGTCACGTACAAATCCAGGTCGCCATCGCCGTCCACATCCGCCAACGCCATCGACGTCGCCCCGGTCCCACGTACGAGACCGGCCTCCACCGATTCCGTGAACCGGCCCTGGCCATCATTCAAAAACAATTGAGTGCCTCCCCCGAGACTATTGACCAACAAATCCAGATCGCCGTCGCCATCGAGGTCCGCCAATACCGCCCCCGTGGAAATCTGATCGGAACACGCCACTCCCGACCGCGTTGTCAAATCTTCGAAGGCCCAGTTTCCTTGGTTGCGATATAACGCATTGTCACCTTCCGCGCGGCAGAGATACACGTCGACCCAACCATCTCCATCCACGTCCCCCAATGCCACCCCACCACCAATTTCGGTCAATCGATTGGTCGCCACGGCAGCGTCACTCAATCGATTGCTGAAGGTAATGCCAGAAAGTGACGACGGAACTTGTGTGAATCCGCTTTTGCCCTCTTTCGAAACCTTCAACTCGGCGCTTCGCACGCCCGAGTTCGTTTCCCATCGGAGATTGGATGCCCAAATCGGACACGCGACTGCCAGGGCCATAACCAGCCAAGCCAGTGGAAATGCGTGTGGGCTGCAATTCATTGAGGGTTGGACAGCGCATCGTCGCACTGGTCCAGACTCACTGCAAGAACCAGCCGCGACCAATTCAGCATTCCAGAAAGGCTCGATGAATCGCACGGGTGGCGATCTCACCCTTGCTTAACTCGATCACCACACTGATTTTGATTTCGCTGGTCGAAATCATGTCGATGTTCACGCCTTCTTCCGCCAGCACTTCGAACATCTTGGCAGCGACCCCGCTGTGGCTCTTCATACCCACTCCAACAATCGAGAGTTTGCCAATGTTTTCGTCCGCCACCACCTCACGGATGCCCACCTCCTGGGCCAAAGCGTCAATTACCTTGCGGGCCTTCAACAGATCCGGCTTGTCCACGGTGAAGGACAAATCGCTGGTGGGCTGCGACCCCGCATGAACATTCTGGATGATCATGTCCACGTTGACCGCGGAATTGGCCAGGGCCTTGAAGATGCGGGCCGCCATTCCGGGTCTGTCCGGAACCCCAAACAACGTTACTTTGGCTTGGTTCTTGTCGAGCGAGACGCCGCGAACAACGACGCCTTCCATGCTTCGGGTTTCTTCTTTCACAAGTGTGCCTGGATTATCATTAAGGCTGGAACGTACTTCGAAAACCACATTGAACTTCTTCGCGAATTCAACCGACCGCAACTGCATCACCTTCGAGCCTGCCCCAGCCATCTCCAGCATCTCGTCATAGGCGATCTCAGAAATTTTCTTCGCACTCGGAACAATGCGCGGGTCAGCGGTGTAGACCCCATCAACGTCGGTGTAAATCTGACAGAGGTCCGCTTTCAACGCGGCTGCCAACGCGATGGCAGTCAAGTCACTACCACCGCGCCCCAACGTCGTGATCTGCCCTTCTTCGGTCTGCCCTTGAAAGCCGGCCACAATCACTACGTTCCCCGCGTCCAACAAGCGATGAACCTCGTGCGGCGCGATATTCTGGATCTTGGCTTTGGTATGAACACCGTCCGTCACAATACCCGCCTGAGCGCCAGTCAACGAGGCAGCTTGAATCCCCAACGATTGAAGCGCAATCGCCGTCAACGCGATGGTTTGTTGCTCGCCTGTCGCTAACAGCATGTCCATCTCACGCTCATCCGGCAGCGCTGTGATTTCCTTCGCGAGCTTAATCAGGGTGTCCGTCACGCCACTCATGGCCGAGACCACGACCACCACTTGGTCGCCTTGTTCCCGATAACGGGCGACGCGGCGGGCGACGTTGCGGATGCGCTCGGTATTCCCGACGGACGTGCCGCCGTATTTTTGAACAATAATGGCCATTGCGATTTGCGGGCCGGGTTTGTGCCGTAAACTAGCCCCGCTGACAAAGGGAAAAATGCACCGGTCGATAATCCGCCGGACACGTCACCAAGAAATCCAGGCCTCAAAACCCGTGCAAGGAACCCGGAGAATCTGCGCATCAAGGCGTTACGTAAACTACGGGACTACCCTGTCAGAGATTCTTACAGTCTTTGGCTAGTGCGTAACTGCTTCGGTAACATTTCGTTAGAAACTCTGCCGAGCCAAAGCCGTAATAAACTGTAAGAAATCTCGTCAACGTAGAGGGATCTCCAACGGATTATCTGATTTAATTTAAAAAAAGAATCCTTCCAACCTACTTAACAAGAGCATGTTAGAAAATACTTAGTCAACTTGAACATTTCGGCATCTTTAATGCTTTTGCAAAAATCCAACGAAGTCTCCCTCCTACATTTCTTCCAAAATCGGTAAATCTCGAATTCAATCACCACTAAAACACACCGTACCCACACCACGATTGAACGAAGCCGCTGCGCGGGGGGCTTCGCCGAAGTAGACGCCCGGGGTGGTCTGGAGCACACGCTCCGGACCTATGATCAAAACCTCGTTCATATCCAGATCGAAATCCACTACAGCTCCCGCGCAGCTGCCGAGA
>SXGT01541741.1_pt1 | contig 20629 bp, 19 predicted proteins | sample 3176221 | NCBI WGS metagenome assembly SXGT01 (sample SAMN11356862, study PRJNA531348) | freshwater metagenome | isolation source: freshwater sample F1-120 | place: China: Fuxian Lake, Yuxi | collected 2017-12-25
CATGCTGCTCGCCTGTTGGGTTTCCATGACGCAACTCTACACGATCTTGCGTCACAAGACCACCCTGTTGCTCCTATGGAGCCAGCGGACTTTCCTCTCCGCCCTGAAGGACGGAGCCCCCAGTCCGCAAAATCTTGGTGGAATGGCACCGAAGACGACATCGCCGCGGAACTGGTAGCCCTTGGTGTCCCTAAACACGACATCGTGCTCGGCTTTCACACCCCGAGGCTGCGGCAGTATACGGAATATGCCGTAAGTTAAGGGGCCGCACGGTCTACCCGTTCGCACCCTGGGAAGGCGAGTATTGCGCCAGATGAGGAAGACCTGTCCCATTATTGCCGCGATGAGGTGATGGGTAGGGCAGAAGTCCAGTATGCGCGCTGACCATAAAATGCGCTGGCCACAGACGAGTAAAGGATAATACCATGGCCATCACGAACTACGAACGCGTTGGGAAAGCGATGGAGCTGCTCCGCCAGGGGTTGGCGCCGTTCGTCGAGCGCGAAGTGCAGGACAAGATCCAGGCTGGGGCGGTGCGCATGGCAGCCAACCAGCGCTTTCTCGATGACCCCAACCTGGTGCATAAGCCCATCAGCGATTGGGACGTCGCCGGGCTGCTCAAGCTCCTGTGGGACACCTGGAGCGACGTGGGCAAATGTACTCTCGGCTTTGCCGAACGCAGCCTGGTGTCGGAGCTGCGCGATGTGCGCAACCGCTGGGCGCACCAGGAGCCCTTCTCCGGTGATGATGCCGACAGAGCTCTCGACTCTGCCGAGCGCTTGCTGACGGCGGTGTCGGCCACCCAGGCTGATGAGGTCCGCAAGGTCAAGATGGAGCTGCGGCGTACCATCTTCGATGAGCAGGCCCGCAGCGACAGGCGCCGCAGCGCCGGTACAGCCATCGAAAGTGCGGCAACGGGCACGTTAAAGCCCTGGCGCGAAGTGGTCACGCCGCACCGGGACGTGGCCAGTGGGCGCTACCAGCAGGCCGAGTTTGCCGCTGATCTGTGGCAGGTGCACCTGGGCGAGGGCACGGACGAGTACAGGCACCCTGTGGAGTTTTTCCGCCGTACCTACCTCACCGAGAGTTTGCAGCGCTTGCTCGTGGGCGCGGTGCAGCGCCTCGCTGGGCAGGGCGGCGACCCGGTGGTACAGCTGCAGACTAACTTCGGCGGCGGCAAGACGCACTCCATGCTGGCACTCTATCACCTGTTTTCCGGCACGCCGCCGAGCGAACTGCTGGGCATCGACGGCGTGATGCACGACGTCGGGGCCACGACCCTATCCACTGCCAAACGCGTGGTGCTGGTCGGCAACAAAATCTCGCCCGGCAATCCCGTTACAAAACCCGATGGCACGGTGGTACGCACACTGTGGGGCGAGCTGGCGTGGCAGCTCGGGGGCAAGCAAGCCTTCCAGCGCCTGCGCGCCGATGACGAGAAAGCCGCCAGCCCCGGCGATGTGCTGCGCGCGCTTTTTAACGAGTACGGTCCCTGCCTGATCCTGATCGATGAGTGGGTAGCCTACGCGCGCCAGCTCCACGACCAGGGCGATCTGCCCGCCGGCACGTTTGAGACACAGTTCACCTTTGCCCAGGCTCTCACCGAAGCGGCGAAGGCCGCGCGGCACTGTCTCCTGGTGATCAGCTTGCCGGCCTCCGACACCACTGACCCCGCGCACACGCCGACGGACGATGTCGAGGTGGGTGGGCAACGCGGCCGCGAAGCGCTCGACCGGCTGCGCAATGTGGTCGGGAGGGTCGAATCCTCGTGGCGGCCGGCGAGTGCGGAAGAGGGCTTTGAGATCGTACGCCGCCGACTGTTCGAGCCCCTGGCCGATCCGGTGCAGTTCACGGCTCGCGACGTGGTGGCGCGGGCCTTTGCCGAGCTCTACTGCACCCAGCATCAGGAGTTCCCGCCTGAATGCCGTAACGCCGACTACGAGCAGCGCCTGCGCGCCGCCTACCCAATCCACCCGGAAGTGTTTGACCGCCTGTACACCGATTGGTCCACCCTGGTGAAGTTCCAGCGTACCCGTGGCGTGCTGCGCTTGATGGCCGCGGTGATCCACAGCCTGTGGGAGAAGGGCGACCGCAACCCGCTGATCCAGCCGGCGAACATCCCCATCGACGACCCACGCGTGCAATTTGAGCTGACCCGCTACCTGTCGGACAACTGGGTGCCAATCCTCGAAAAAGACGTGGACGGCCCCAGCTCACTGCCCTTGCGGCTCGACGGCGAGGTGCCGAATCTTGGCAAGTTCGCGGCCAGTCGGCGCGTGGCGCGCACCATCTACCTGGGCTCAGCGCCCACCACGACCGCCGCCAACCGGGGACTGGAGGACCGGCGTGTGAAGCTCGGCTGCGTCATGCCGGGCGAATCGCCAGCGGTGTTCGGCGATGCGCTGCGGCGGCTGGCGGCGGCGGCCACGTATCTGTACCAGGACGGGCCACGCTACTGGTACTCCACGCAACCCACGGTCACCAAGCTCGCCGAGGACCGCGCCGAGCAACTGAAACGTGACCCGGACAAGGTAGCGCAGGAGCTGGATAAGCGCCTGCGCGTGGATTTGCGCGCCATGGGCGATTTTACCCGGGTGCATCCGCTGCCTGGTTCAAGTGCCGACGTGCCCGATGACCTCGACGCGCGTCTGGTGGTGCTGGGCGTGGAGCACGCCTATAGCCGGGAGCCTGGCAACGCTGCCGAGACCGTCGCCAAAACCATCCTGGAGACACGCGGCAATACGCCGCGCCTGTACCGCAACGCACTGGTGTTCCTCGCCGCCGATAAGACCCGTTTACAGGACCTGGACGAGGCGGTACGCGCGTACCTGGCCTGGACGTCGATCCTCAGCGAGCAAGAGAGACTCGACCTCTCACCGCACCAGGTGCGGCAGGCCGAGACGCAGCACGCCGCCGCCGCCAGCGCCGTGACGGCGCGACGGCCGGAGACCTACCAGTGGCTGCTGGTGCCGATGCAGGCGAACCCCCAGGCGGCGGTCGTGTGGCAGGCGCTCCGCCTGTCCGGACAGGAAGCGCTCGCCGTGCGCGCCAGCAAGAAGCTGCGCAACGATGAACTCCTCGTCACCAGCCTTGGGGCCACGCTCCTGCGCCTGGAGATGGACCGCGTGCCCCTGTGGCGCGGCGATCACGTCGCTATTAAGCAGCTCGTGGATGATTTTGGGCGCTATGGCTACTTACCGCGTCTCAAGGACGCCGCCGTGCTGCTTGGGGCAATCCGCGACGGTTGTGCCCTGCTCACCTGGGAGCAAGATGCCTTCGCGTATGCGGAAAGCTACGACGAGGTCGCGCAGCGCTATCGTGGCTTGCGTGGCGGACAGCATCTGACTATCACAGACGGCGACGCTGGACTACTGGTGCGCCCTGAGATCGCGCGCCGGCAGATCAACGCGAAGACGCCAGCGCCCCAGCCTGTGGGTGAGTCCACACCCCCAACGCCATCGGAAGCGGACGAGACGCTCGAGCTCCCAGGGCACAACGGTGGGGCGCCGTCCAGACCTGCCGTGCCACCCAGACCGCGGCGCTTTCACGGCACGGTGACGCTCGATCCGGCGCGCGCTGGACGCGACGCGAGCCAGATCACCGAAGCGGTCATCGCGCATCTGGTCGGGCTCATGGGCTCATCGGTGCGGGTGACGCTGGAGATCGACGCGGAGATTCCCACTGGTGTCCCGGACCATGTCGTCCGGACGGTCACGGAGAACAGCCGCACGCTGAAGTTCACGAGCCATGGGTTCGAGAGCGAGTAGAAGCCGGGATGTCGGCCGCCAGCGTGCAGAAAGCTGCGATGGGGTTCTGGGCTATAGACACGACCGACAAGGAATATGGTAGATGTCTGTTTCATCCATCCACTGCCAGTGCTCCGGGGTTTGCCCTGGGAACGCCACGCGCCAGCGTGGCTTCTGGAGGCGGGCTGGAGCCCGGCGCTCTCAGGAGGGTACTGGCACAGGACTGACAAAATGGACATCCAGAATAGTAGAAATTCGTCGTCTGATAAAGGCTTATCCAACACTCCTCCCCTATACCATCCTTCCCTCTGGCGGCGCTTGACACTCCCAGAACCACAGCGTATGCTCCCCCGCCATAGGCATAGCACACGACGCGGGGGAGAGGGGCGCTGACGTATGGGCAACACCTTTGGACATTTGTTTCGCATTACGACCTGGGGCGAATCCCATGGAGGGGCGGTCGGCGTGGTCGTCGATGGCTGCCCGCCGCGCATGGAACTCACCGAAGCGGATATTCAGGTAGAATTGGACCGCCGGCGCCCTGGGCAGAGCCGCATTACCACCCAGCGTCAAGAAGAAGATGAGTGCCGTCTCCTCTCCGGCGTGTTTGAAGGCCGCACGTTAGGCTCGCCCATCTCCATCCTGGTATGGAACACCGACGCCAAGCCCGAGCACTACGCGCCGTTCCAACATACGTACCGACCCTCGCACGCCGATTATGCCTACGATGCCAAATACGGCATTCGCAACTGGCAGGGCGGCGGGCGAGCCAGCGCCCGGGAAACCATTGGCCGCGTGGCTGCCGGGGCCATTGCCAAAAAGTTGCTGCGCGAGCAATGCGGCACCGAGATCATCGCCTACGTCACCCAAATCCACAAAATCCGCGCCGAAGTCGATCCGCTCACCGTGACACAAGCGCAGGTCGAATCCAACATCGTGCGCTGTCCAGACCCATCCTGCGTCGAGGAGATGATCGGCCACATTGACTGGGCGCGGCGCCAGGGCGATTCCTTAGGCGGCGTGGTGGAAGCGGTAGTACGTCAGACCCCGGTCGGCCTGGGCATCCCGGTTTTTGACAAGCTGGAAGCTGACCTGGCCAAGGCGCTGATGTCCCTGCCTGCCACCAAGGGCTTTGAGATTGGCTCCGGCTTTGCCGGGACCGAACTGATGGGCAGTGAGCACAACGATCCGTACGAAATGCGTGATGGGCAGGTGCACACGCGCACCAACAATTCGGGCGGCATCCAGGGCGGCATTTCCATTGGCGAACCCTTGCTCATGCGCATTGCCTTCAAGCCCACGGCGACGATTGCCAAATCCCAGGACACGGTCAACGACGCTGGCGAAGCGGCGACGCTGGCAGCCCGAGGACGGCACGATCCGTGTGTCTTGCCACGCGCTGTGCCTATGGTGGAAGCCATGATCGCGCTCGTCCTGGCGGATCATTACCTGCGCCAGCGCGGGCAGTGTGGCGTCTAACCGTTGACCAGCGATCATCCCGCATCCCATCGACACTCTGTTCTGGGAGGACAAGCATGGATGCCTCATCCACGCCTGAGGGCATGTTAAGCCCGTATCGCGTGCTCGATCTCACCGATGAGCGCGGCCTGTTGTGCGGCAAGATCCTGGCTGACCTGGGCGCGGATGTGCTCCAGGTGGAGCCACCAACGGGCAATACGGCCCGGCGGCTTGGGCCGTTTTATCAGGATGAGGTGCATCCTGAGCGTAGCCTGTTCTGGTGGGCCTACACGGCGAATAAACGCAGTATCACCCTTGACCTCACCACCGCCGATGGGCGCGACCTCCTCACGCGCCTCATCCCCTCTGCCGATTTTCTGATTGAGTCCGGGGCGCCAGGCGAGATGGCGGCCCTCGGGCTGGGGTATGACGCCTTGGCGGCGCTCAACCCGAGGCTCATTGTGGTGTCCATTACGCCGTTTGGCCAGGACGGCCCCTATGCCAGCTATCACGCCTCGGATTTGGTGGGCATGGGCCTCGGTGGATTTCTGTATGTCACGGGGGATCCCGACCGCCCGCCGGTGCGTGTCGGCTTTCCGCACTTTTACCTGCACGGTTCTGGCGTTGCTGCCTCTGGGGCCATGATGGCACATATGCAGCGTGTGCTCACCGGCCAAGGGCAACACGTGGATGTCTCGTGCCAGCAGGCGGTGACGCGGGCGCTGGCCAGTGCGCCGCAGATCTACGCCATTGAGGGCTCGATCATTCGGCGCCAGGGGTCGTATCGCCAGACCGGCGCCAGTACCTTTATGCGCATCACCTGGCCGTGCCAGGACGGCTTTGTCAATTTTCAATTCTCTGGGGGCTCTAGCTCGGGGCAGAGCGTGAACAATTTTATCGCCTGGATGGCCGAAGCGGGCATGAGCGATGCGTATCTCGACGCTCTAGATTTCACCAAGCTAGGATACGGCGCTGTGACCAAAGAATTGCTCGATCGTGTGGTGCCCTCCATTGAGCAGTTTCTGCTGCGGTACAGCAAGCAGGAACTGTTTGAGGAGGCCATCAAGCGGCGCATTCTGTTGTTTCCTGTCGCCACCCCGAGGGACATTGTGCTGAGCCCGCAACTGCAAGCGCGCCAGTATTTTCAGGCGATCCCCGCGCCAGCATACGACACCACGTTGACCATGCTCGGACCCTTTGCCCGGGCCAGCGCTACCCCGCTGCAGTGGCGGTATTTTCCGCCGCGCCTAGGCGAGCATAATATGGCGATCTACGTCAAAGAGCTGGGTCTGCAGCCGGCGGAGTTGGCGCAACTACGGGCGGCAGGGGTCATTTAGAGGTCTGTGGCGGAAGGGAACAGCATGCGACCGCTGGAAGGACTCAACGTTCTCGATTTTTGCTGGGTAGCCGCTGGGCCGATGACCACCAGTTATCTGGTGGAATACGGCGCCACCGTGGTGCGCATTGAGTCCAAGCTGCGCCCGGAAGTCCTGCGTAACGCCCCGCCCTACGGCAGTCCAGGCACTGGGCCGAACCGTAGCGGCTACCACGCCAACTACAATGCCGGCAAGTACGGTTTCGGGCTCAACATGGCGCATCCCAAGGCCATGGACCTGATCCGCGAGCGCTTTGTGCCCTGGGCGGATCTCATCACCGAGAATTTTACGCCAGGGACCATGGAAAAATGGGGCCTGGGGTACGAGGCCCTGAGCGCGATCAAGTCCGACATTGTGCTGTTTAGTACCTCGATGCTCGGACGCGGCGGCCCCTATTCCCGGCAGCCAGGCTTTGGTGCGGTGCTGTCTTCACTCAGCGGTATGACCGCCCTCACCGGTTGGCCGGACCGCGCCCCGACGAACCCTTATGGCGCCTATACCGATTTCATTGTGCCGCGCTTTGCTATCCCGACTATTCTAGCGGCCTTGGATTACCGCCGGCGTACCGGGCGCGGGCAACATCTCGATATGTCGCAGCTGGAGGCGGCGTTACATTTCATCGCCCCGGTGATGCTCGACTATACGCTGAACGGACACGAAGCCCAGCGCGTGGGCAATCGCCACCCGGCAGCCGCACCGCACGGGGTCTACCCCTGTCAAGGCGATGACCGCTGGTGCACCATTGCCTGCCTCAGCGATGCGCACTGGCAGGCTTTGTGCCAGGCCCTCGGGCAACCGGCCTGGATGCAGGACACCCGCTGGTCCACGCTGCGCGGGCGCAAGGCCCACGAAGCAGAGCTGGATGCCCAGCTCTGCGCCTGGACACACACGCAGGAGGCCGAGGCGGTCATGCAGCGGCTGCAGCAGGCGGGGGTGCCCGCTGGTATCGTGCATACGAACCAGGGGATGCTGGAGGATCCGCAGTTGTGCCATCGCGGCCATGTAGTCTATCTCGATCATCCGGGCGTGGGGCGCCATCCCGTCCAACGTTCGGAATTTCGTCTGTCGCAGGCCACGCCGGAACATCGCTGGGCCGCGCCGCTGATCGGGCAGCATACGGTGCAGGTGTGTCAGGACATCCTCGGCATGGCGGAGGCGGAGATCACGGCCTTGATGACAGCAGGCGTGCTGGAAGATAGCACGCCGCTGGTAGGAGACAGTTTATGAAAGCCGCCGTCCTGTCCGCTCTCGGCGGGCCGCTTATCGTCGAAGACATCCCCACGCCAGCGCCCAAAGCGGGCGAGGTGCTGGTGCGCGTCACGGCCTGCGGCGTGTGCCATACCGACCTGCACGTGCTCAAAGGTGAAGTGGCGTTTCCCTTGCCGTGCGTGCTGGGGCACGAAATTTCGGGTGTGGTCGAGGCCATAGCCCCGGATGTCACGACCATCCAGCCCGGGGCCGCGGTGGTGTGCAGCTTTATTATGCCGTGTGGCGTGTGCCACTACTGTGTGCGTGGGCGCGATGATCTGTGCGAAACGTTCTTTGCCATGAACCGCCTGCGCGGCACCCTGTATGATGGCACCAGTCGGCTGCGGCGCCACGATGGCACCACGCTGGCGATGTACAGCATGGGCGGCCTGGCGGAGTATGCTGTGGTGCCGGCCAGCGATGTGTTCCCGGCCCCTGCCGGCGTGCCCCTGGCGGACGCTTCGATCCTGGGCTGTGCCATGATGACGGCCTATGGCGCCGTGAAGAACCAGGCGCACATCCAGCCCAACGAAACCGTGGCGGTGATCGGCACCGGCGGGGTCGGCTCCAATGTCATCCAGGTCGCCAAAGCCTTTGGCGCAGCGCAGATTATCGCCGTGGACATTCGTGATGATAAGCTGGAAGCCGCCCGGGGGCTCGGCGCCACGCACACGGTCAACGCGGCCCAGGAAGATGCCGTGGCGGCAGTCCAAGCCCTCACCAAGGGACGCGGGGTGGACGTGGCCCTCGAGGCCCTGGGACGCCCAGAGACAGTGGTGAATGCCTTTATGATGACGCGAGATGGCGGGCGCTTGGTGGTGATTGGCATTGCGCCGGGCACCACCACCGCGGCGATTGAAATTACCCGCCTAGTCCGGCGTGGCATTCACATGATGGGCTCCTATGGCAGCCGGGTGCGCACGGATATGCCGGAGGTGCTGGCCCTGGCAGCGCGTGGGCAAGTCAGCGCTTCGCAGCCGATCACGCGGCGCTATCGCCTCGACGACGTAGATGCCGCCTATAGTGCGCTCAATCGTGGAGAGATTGTTGGTCGCGCCATTGTCACCATGGCGTAACGCGCTGGTCACGGGCGCGGCGGCATTGCTGACCCCCGCCTCACTTGGGTGTGGAGGTCCGAAAGGGCGGACACGATGCCTTTTTATCGCCCAAAATCCTTTCTCACACTGGTCTTGATTGGGTTTGCGCTCGTCATGCTGCCACTCATTGCGGCGGTTATTGTGGCGGCCATACGGGTGGATCGTATTGCCACGCGCAGTCAGCGCGCTATCTCGCAAGCGATACAGGTGTTGCAGGGTAGTCGTAGCCTCACCGAACAGACCACCGCCATGGAGCGCTATGTCAAGCAGTTTCAAGTGCTAGGTGATGAATCGTTATTTCATGCCTATGTCGAAACGCATGACAAATTCCAGCAAGGTGCGCACAATCTGGTGGCCCTTATCCGCGATCAATCCCAGGAAATGCAGCTCGCGGCGCTGATCCAGCAAGAGCAGACGTTGTTTGAGACCGTGCAGGCGCATCTGCGCCAACCCGAGCACCTGACCACCCTCACCCCAGAATTCACAGCACTCAAAGAATTGGCGCGGGCCATGCGTACCGAAAATGATAAAATCACCGACCGGGACACCGAAGCCATGCGCGAGGAAGCCGACACCGTGCAACGGCTTTTTGTGTGGCAAGCGGTTACCCTGGTGTTAGGGGCTATGCTGTTTTCCGCCATTTTTGTACGGCTGATTTCGCGCCCTATTCGCCAAATCGATCAGGCCATTCAGCATCTGGGTTCTGGTGAATTTTCGACGGCCATCGAGATCGGTGGGCCCCACGACTTGCGCTACCTCGGGCAACGCCTCAACTGGTTGCGCGGTCGCTTGCGCGAGCTGGAGGACGAAAAGCGCAAGTTTCTCCAGCACGTATCCCATGAACTCAAAACCCCCTTAACGGCCCTGCGTGAAGGCACTTCCTTGTTGGAAGAGGGGGTCGTCGGCACTTTGACCGCCGGGCAGCGTGAGATTGTCGAAATTCTCGAACAGAATGGTATCCAGTTACAAAAGCTGATTGAAGATCTCTTGCATTTTCATCTCGCTGAAGCCCGCCATGCCGCCCTCGAGATGCATGCTGTACAGTTTGATCGTATCATCGAAGAGGTCGTCACCGATCACAAATTAGCCATGATGGCCAAAGAGCTTGAGGTGCCCTTGATGCTGACGCCCGTCACTTTGCGCGGGGATCGGGCCAAATTACGTATTGTCATCGACAACCTCCTGTCCAATGCGGTGAAATACTCGCCACGCGGTGGAGTGGTACGGATTGCGCTGAGGCAAGACGCTGAACAGGTCCACTTGGATGTCAGCGACACCGGCCCAGGCATTGCGGAGGAAGATAAGCCGCGCGTCTTTGAGGCGTTTTATCAGGGCACCGCCTCGTATCAAGGCCATGTGAAAGGGAGTGGCCTGGGTCTGGCGATTGCGCACGAATATATTGCGGCACACCACGGCACGCTCAGCATTGTGGAGGATGGGTTGCGCGGGGCGCACTTTCGCGTGACCCTGCCTATACAGCTCAGGAAGGACACCACGTGCAGTGCCGTATGACGTCGCGTACTTGCTTCGCGTGCGTGCTTGTCCTGCTCGGATGCGTGTGTTGTACGGTGCCCGTGCCGCCTGTCACGGTCGTGGAACGGGTCACCACCATGACCACCACGACTCCCGGCACACGCTTCGTGCACTATGTCGCCTCTCTGCGTGCCTTGTCTCCCGAAGCCTTGCAGCGCGAACATGCCAGGCAAGAGACCGCCTTTACCACCCATCCCAGTGCTGAGAACCGTCTGCGCCTGGTGTGGCTCCTCAGTCTGCCAAGCACCGCTTTTGCCAATCGGCCCTATGCCCGTGAACTGTTGCAGGCGTATCTACACTCCCCCGCCCCGCCCGACACCGATTTGTTGGATCTCACCCTCTTCCTGGCGACATGCCTGCAGGAACCCCCACCTGTGCACCTGGCCGATCCCCGTGTCAAGCCTCTGCAGGCCGACGTGGAGGACAAGGAGCGGCAACTGGTCGCTCAGCAGCAACGGGTGAAGAAACTGCAGGAAGAGCTTGAGACGCAACGCCTACTGTACCAGCAGCTGCAGCGACAATTGCAAGAGACCGTGAGCGAGAAAAATCGCCATCTGACGGGACAGCAACACCTCAATAGGAAGTTGCTGGAAGAACGGCGCAATGTGAAAAAACTTCAGGAAAAGATTGAAAAAATTAAAGACATTGAAAAAAGCCTCATGGATCGAGAGCGTACGGACAAGAAAGGCACTTAACACGAGTGAGTCAGCGCATGGATACGACCAAATATACCATATTACTGGTTGATGATGACACGGCCTTGCTCCGCTTATTGTCTATCCGCTTGGACGCTGCCGGGTATGACGTCAAAACCGCCGATAGTGGGGCGCAGGCCCTCAACCAATTGGCTGTGCACTATCCTCATCTGGTCATTACCGATTTACAGATGGATGGCATGGACGGCTTAACCCTCTTTGATGCGATTCACCGCAGCCATCCCACCGTCCCGGTGATTATTCTCACCGCCCATGGCACCATCCCTGAGGCCGTCGCTGCCACCCAGCGCGGCGTCTTTGGCTTTCTGACGAAACCGTTTGATGGCAAAGATCTGCTCGTGCAGGTTGAAAAAGCCTTGCGACTCAGCGGGCCGCCAGCGACTGAGGGCCGCAGTGGGCGTGATGAAGCGTGGCGCAAGGCGATCTTAACCCGCAGTCCCGTCATGGAGGATGTACTGCGTCAGGTGCTGTTAGTCGCGGAAAGCGACGCAAGCGTGCTGATTTATGGCGAGAGCGGCACCGGCAAGGAATTGATCGCGCAGGCCATTCACCAAGCCAGTCGGCGTCATGCGCAGGCCTTTATTGCCGTCAACTGCGGCGCTATCCCAGAGTCGTTGTTAGAGTCCGAACTCTTTGGCTATGCCAAGGGGGCGTTTACGGGTGCCACGCATGATCATGTGGGCTTGTTTCAAGCGGCGCACCCGGGCACGCTGTTTCTCGATGAAATTGGTGACATGCCCCTGCCGTTGCAAGTCAAACTCCTGCGCGTGTTGCAAGAAAAGCAGGTGCGCCCCGTTGGGAGCACGAAGACGATGGCCATCGATGTGCGCATTGTCTCGGCCACCCACCGCAGTCTCGAAGCCGAGATGCCCAAGGGCAATTTCCGCGAGGATTTGTATTATCGCCTCAAAGTCGTGGCGCTGCAGCTGCCCAATCTCGCCGCCCGCCGTGAGGATATTCCCTTGCTGGCCAGCCAGTTTCTCGAACGCTATGCGGCGAACGCTCAGAAACAGGTGACAGGTTTTGCCCCGGAAGCCCTGGAGCTGCTCATTCAAGCCCCCTGGCCCGGCAACGTCCGCCATCTCCTCAACGTGGTCGAGCAGACGGTGATCTTATCGACCACGCCGATCATCCCGGCGTCTCTGGTCATGCAGGCCCTCAGTAACACCCCCGCGACGTTGCCACTCCTGGATGATGCCAAACACCACTTTGAGCAAGAATATCTTGTCCGCCTGTTAAAAATTACCCATGGCAACGTCAGCCAGGCCGCACGTCTGGCTGGGCGTAACCGCACAGAATTTTATCGTCTCCTGGAACGCCATGAGCTCGACCCGGTGGAATTTCGCGCCGCCGAGGCCTGAGTCGCACCGCAGGCCCCTTCTGGTACGATGCCGTGTTTTGGGTGGCCTCCCTCCTGGGCGTCTGGTCATAATCAATGGCCGTCCCCCATCCATGGACCTCGACACACGATGGCTTGGTGTCTGGTCGCGGTGGAGTGCGGGGAGCGAGTATCCACTATTTTCTAGGAGGCATGACAGATGGCGTATCGACTGCGGACCACCGTCACCCTGGGTCTGAGCACCCTTCTCCTGGGCCTCTCGCTGGCCTGGGCAGCCACACCGGGTACCGTCACGGCCGTTGATGATAAAGGGGTCGCAACCGTGAAAACGGCCGACGGCAAAGAGTACAAGATATTCCCTGGCGACATGTGGCGTGTGGGGACGAAAGTGGACTGTGAAATCCGCGACGGCAAAGCTGAATGCAAGCAACCGCAGTAAGACTGAGTGGTATACAGTCGTCCAGTTGTCGCGAGCCACAGACCGGATGTGCCCTACAAGCGACCACTGCATGACCCTGCGTCAGACCGTGTTGTCTGTGCCGCGCCCGTCCGTCACGCATGTCCAGAGGCGCGCGTCCGCTTGCCTCTGGGCACGGTCATGCGCTGGCTACCAGGGGAGATGGGCCAGATCGACATTGCCGCCGGACAGAATGACGCCGATACGCTTGCCGGTGAGATCCAGCCGCTTTTCGAGGAGGGCACCCACCGGCACCGCCGCCGAGGGCTCCACGACGATCTTCATACGCTCCCAGATGTGCCGCATCCCGGCAATAATCGCCGCTTCACTCACCGTGACAATCTGTTGCACATGGCGTTGGATGATGGCAAACGTCAGCGGGCCGAGCGAGGTGCGTAGGCCATCGGCAATGGTGTGCGGATCAAGCGCCGGGAGAATTGTGCCCGCCTGCAGCGAGCGATAGGCATCATCGGCGGCCTTGGGTTCCGCCGCAATCACCTGCGTGGCGGGTGCCAGCGCGGCAGTCACCAGTGCCGTGCCGCTGAGGAGCCCGCCGCCCCCCACTGGCACCATGATCACGTCGAGGTCGGCCACCTCCGTAAGTAGTTCCAACGCCGCGGTGCCTTGGCCTGCGATTACCCGGGCATCGTTGTACGGGTGAATAAACGTGGCGCCCGTGGCCTGGACTACCTGGGCGGTCGTCTCCTCCCGTGCTGCCAGGGTTGGCGCGCAATACACCATCGTGCCGCCATAGCCTGCCACCGCGGCTTTTTTGACTGCTGGGGCATTGTCTGGCATCACAATGTGTGCGGGAATTCCCCGCAAACGGGCGGCCAGGGCCACGGCCGCGGCATGATTCCCCGAGGAATGCGTGGCCACGCCACGCTGCGCTTCGGCATCGGTCAGGGAAAAGACGGCATTGCAAGCGCCGCGAAATTTGAAGGCGCCGACTTTCTGGAAATTTTCGCATTTCCAGACGACTTCGGCCCCTAGAAGGTCGTTCATACTCCTACACGTCAGCACTGGGGTACGATGCGCATAGGCGCTGATACGGGCTGCCGCGGCGTGCACGTCGGCCAAGGTCGAGAGGGGTAACATCAGTGTCTCCTTGCAGAAGGTCCGCTATCATGGCGTCGCGCTGTCGGGAGAGCCTACCGTGTTCATCGCCATGCCGCCAGTACGATCATCTGCTGCCTCACCGTATCGCAGGCTGGAAAGGAAGCCACGATGATGTCGTGCTCCTGGTTCTCGGCTCCCCAGCGTCTGACGTTACGCCACGACGACGTGCACATCTGGCGCGCCGCGCTCGACAGGCCCGAGGCGTCCGTACGACACCTCGGGACCCTGCTGGCCGACGACGAGCGCCAACGGGCTGAACGTTTCATCTTTCCCAGAGACCGGGCCCATTTTACCGTCGCCCGCGGTCTGCTCCGTGTCCTGCTGGGACAGTACCTGGCGTGCCCCCCACAGCATATCTGTTTTACCTATGGTCCCCACGGCAAGCCGGCCCTCGCCCTTGAGACTGATGGCGCGACATTGCATTTTAATGTCTCCCACTCGCATGGTCTGGCCCTCTATGCCTGCTCCTGGGGACGGCTCCTGGGGGTCGACGTCGAGCGCATACGTCCGCGCGTGGCCCAGGAAAACATCGCGGAGCACTTCTTTTCCCCACGCGAGGTGCGTACGCTCCGGGCTCTGCCCGTGCCCATGCAGGCGAGTGCCTTTTTCGCCTGTTGGACCCGCAAGGAAGCTTTCATCAAAGCCAAAGGCCTGGGACTGGCGTTACCCCTGCGCCAATTTGACGTGGCCTTCGCTCCAGGGGAGCCCGCGGCCCTGCTCCACACGGCCTGGGATGCTGCCGAAGCAGCCCACTGGGCGCTACGCGACCTCGATCCCGCCCCTGACTATCGTGGCGCCGTGGCGGTAGCGGGGCATGACTGGCGCTTGACCTGCTGGGACATGCCAGCATCGTGGGATGCACCGTAGCGTGTGCGGGAGGGCGCGACGCATCACCGAGCCGTGGTGCATGTCTTCAAGGTGACACCAGCAGCGGAACCGTTTCGAACAGTAACTTGCCGGTGTCCAAATGCGGCGTACGTCTGGAGAGATGCAGCATCTCGATACCGACTACTTGGTTTTCAGAATTATAGTCCAGAATAATTCCTGGAGAGACTTCTTCGGACTCGACTACGCCCGACTCGTCGAGCGTCAGATACAGGGCGTCCGCTTGCCGATCGATTTTCAGTTTCATAATCTGCCTCGCATCTTTCGGTCAAAATACAGCGTGACCACCCGTTCCGGCGTGACTTGGGTATTGACGATCACGCGGAGGACGCGGTGATCATGCTCGGGGATAACGGCTAAACGGTGTTCCAGCTCAGGGTCCCTAGCGTCTGGCTCGCGCCATTGCGGCGCGACCAGCGTGTGCCTGAGCCATGCCTCAGGTATGCCTCGCTTGTCCATGGCGTCCCGGGCATGGTGCGTCAGCGTGTAGGTCATGCTTCCGTCTTGCTCTCGGTGTCGCGATCCTGGTTGTGCGCTGCCCTAGAAAGTCTCATGCGCCCTATGATCTTCTTCAGGTGCCGTGGTCGCTGGGCTTACTGTCCGGTGCGGGCGTACGCTGCAACAACTGTTCGAGCGCGGCGAACGGCCTGTACGTTGACGGCGGCTCGTAGTCCTCACCGGGTGTCGCCGCGCCATACGCATCTGCGACCTGCTGCCGGGCGTGCTCGTTGTCATGACAGTAGAGACACAGCAACTCCCAGTTACTGCCGTTGGGGGGATTGTAGTCGTGGTTGTGGTCCTTGTGATGGACGGTCAGCTCGCGGAGTCTTTTGCCGTCAAATTCGCGTCCGCACCGCCCACAGATCCAGGGATATAGCTTAAGCGCTTGGGCCCGATACGTCTTTGACTGCTGCTCTTGGTGCCGCCGCGCCTCGGCAACCACCTGCTCCTGCCTGCTGCGCTCTGCTTGGGCTCGTTGTGATGGCATCTGCATATCCTCCCTTTGCCACATGCTCTCTGGGGTATACTCGTCACCTGTCGCTCATTGTACATCAAGACCGGGCGGGCGGCCCGCATCGCTGGCACCCTGGCTCACGCCACCGTGGGCCTGGCCCCCTGGTCCCTGGCATCGGTGGGGCTGCCGCCTGCCCCCCACCGGATCAGGGCCATGCAGTTTTCGGTTTTGGCTTGGCCTGCGCTCCAAGGAAGACGGTGTCCGTTGCTTGCCCTACGTGGACCACTGCATGACTCTGCCACCGGATGTACGCCCTTGTGTTTCCTTCCTGCGCCAGGTAGCCTCTACGCCTTGTCGTGGCTCAACCGACTCAGGCCATCTCGCGTACGAGGAGACGTGTGTGAAAAAAAATCGTGTCCGTGAACTGTGGAAACAGGGCAAGCCCGCGGTCCAGGGCTGGTGTTCGACCGGCAATCCGTACATTGCCGAAATGATGGGCCATGCGGGTTTTGATGCGGTGGTGATTGATTGGCAGCATGGCGTGGGGGTCGGCCAGGAAACCGTGTCCGCCTGCTTGCAAGCCATTGGCAACACCGACGCCGTCCCTCTTGTACGGTTGCCGCGCAACTCGCCCGAGTATATCTCGTATGTGCTGGATTGTGGAGCCGCTGGGGTGATTGTCCCCATGGTCAATACCTACGAAGAAGCCGAAGCTGCCGGGCGTGCCTGTCGCTATGCGCCGCGTGGCTGCCGCAGCATTGCCGGCAACCGTGCCACGCTCTCGGAGCCGCTGGACGCCTATGTGCAGCGCGCCAATGACGAGGTCATCTGTCTCGTGATGATTGAGACCAGGCAAGCCCTGGCCAACGTCGAAGCTATTGCCACCGCGCCGGAGATTGATGGACTCTACATTGGCCCCAGTGACCTGTCGTTGGACATGGAACTCAACATGAACACCTGGCAGAACGACGACCGCCACATTGCGGCGGTGCAGCGCATCTTTGCCGCGGCCAAGGCCAATAACATTGTGCCCTGCCATCACGGTTCCGGGCCGGCAGTGTCGGCCAAGTTTGTGCAGATGGGCTCCATGCTGTGTCAGATCGGTAATGAGATGCGTATGCTCACCGCTGGCACGGCTGAAGCGCTCAAAGCGTATCGCGAGGCCATTGGCTAAATACCTTGCCGCGGAGGGGCAACCAGCCGCTTACCCCTCCAGCACTCTTGACCGTATGCACACCATGCTTGACAGAGCGGCAGGGACCAGCGCTGCCGCTCTACATGTGTCTCGTCTGGTGTCGTGTGCTAAGATGCTCCCACTCGTGTCTCGCCTCCCCTGGGCTCTCGGCGTAGTAGTTGTGTGGACACGAGACGAGGTACAATGGTGGAGACAACGATCAACGGTGGCAACGGATACCTGCCACAACACGGTACAACAGCATCCGCCGATGTGCTGGGCGGCTGGCCCCTCGCGGCCTCGGCAGCGCACTCCGGCGGGCCATCGTACCGGACCGGTCGGGCGACAACGCACCGAGAACCGGAACGACCACACGAAGCACCACTTACACAGTGAGCAGAGTGCTAACACTGAAGGAGCAAACGTCATGAAGACAGATACCCCCCCCACGGCGGCTGCCGGGAGTGCGATTTCCCCGACCGTACAGACCGCCGCAGTCCCGGGCACGTGGGACTGGGAAGTCGACGTGGTGGTCATAGGCGCTGGGGCGACCGGGTTGCCCGCGGCGATCGTGGCGCGGGAAGCTGGCGCGTCGGTCATCGTCGTCGAAGCGGAAAAGGATATTGGCGGCCACGCCATCACCAGTGGCGGCAACGTGGCGCTTGGCGGCGGCAACCAGGCCCAGAAGAAGTATGGTATCGAGGATTCACCCGATCTGGTGTTCCGCGACCTCACCGACTGGTCGGTGGTGCAGCCCAACGGCTTCCCCGACTATCGCTACAACGATCGCGAGGTCATTCGCGCCTTCGCCGATCACAGTGCGGCCGCCTGCGATTGGCTGGTCGAGCACGGCGTGGTGTTTGCAGAACAGGTGCCAGATACCCGAGGGGGGATTTCGGTGGGCAATTCGGCGCCGCGCGAAATGCACTGCTGCGCCATGGATTGGCCGCTGGTCCAGACCGGCCAACCGGTGCATCCGTCGCTCGCCACCGTCTTCACCACCGGCAATGGGTTGATGCGCCCCCTCGAGGCTTCCGCGAAAGCGGTGGGAGTGCAGATTCTGCTCGAACACCGTATGACCGCCCTACATCGGGAGGCCCCTGGTGCGGGCCGCGTGATCGGTATCCAGGTGAATCATCATGGCACCACGCTCAACATCCGGGCGCGCAAGGGCGTCATCATCGGCACCGGCGGCCATACCGGCAATGTCAACTTTCGGCGCATGTTCGACCCGCGTCTGACCGAGGAGTATTGCGGCCTGGGCGGCATGCCGTGGTCGAATCAGGATGCCAGCGGCGAGATCGCGGCCATGGCCGTCGGCGCGTCACTCTGGGGATTTTTTAATCAGACCGGCGAATTCGGCATCCACCTGACCAAGCCTGGCACTATCGGCAACCAGTACAATTATCGAGGGGTGCGGTGGTTGCCTGGCAGCCCGGTGTTCGACCGCGCCCGGGCCTCCGGCATCGTGGTGCAGGATTGGCAGAACGTGATCCTGGTGAACATGTTGGGTCAACGGTTCTATGACGAGACCGCAGGGCATTTTACCGGCAACACTTACAATGGCATCAAGGATTACACCTACGGCAGTTATCTTAACGCCGCTAATATCACCTACAAGGCCAACAACTGGGTCAACGCGGCGATGGCCGGTATTGCCGACGGGCACAATGGTGGAGGTCCGATATGGGCCGTCTTTGACGCCGACGCAGTGCAGCGGTCGCACTGGAACCCCTACCCGCCCGAGGTTGATATCGACGGCGGCTTCTTCTTTAGTGCGAACACCCTGGCCGATTTGGCAGCGAAGATCATCATGCAATATCAGCGCGTGCCGATGCCTCCCCAGAACCTGGAGGCGACGGTGGCCCGCTACAATACCTTTGTCGATACGGGCATTGACAGCGATTTCGGCAAGCCGAGCCCGGCCTACAAGATCGCCCGCGCGCCGTTTTATGCGGCTTGGGCCACCCCAGTGCCGCACGACTGCCGCGCGGGGTTGCGGATCAATCAGCACTGCCAGGTGGTAGATCTCAACGGGCAAGTGATCCACGGCCTCTATTGCGGCGGCGAATCCGCAGGGGGGTTTAGCCTGCATGGCCTGGCCCGCGCGGTGTGTCAAGGGTACATCGCCGGCCAGCATGCCGCTGCGGAACACGTCGGCTGACGGTTCAATGCTTGCTGTGGGGCACGTGTTGAGCGTGCCCCAACGACACGGCCCACGAGTGCAGTACAAGGTGAGTGTGCCGTTGAGTAGCAATGCTCATTCTGGCCCTCGCGATGGCTGTCTCCGCCTCTATCTGGGCAGGCGCGTAGCGCAGCATACGCTCGGTGGTTTCCCAATCCACATAGGGATCGGTGACCGAGACCCCATAGCGCAGCTGACGTGGGTCTATCGGAATTTTTTGGCTCCCTGCCCCGAGATTGCTTTCCAGCCTCATGCCAATCAGCGACCGGTTGCCGGCCACACGCTGTGCGACTAGATCGTTCAGGATTTCTTCCTAGCGCTCGTGTTGTTTCGCGGCATTGGCGTGGCTGCAGTCCACCATGAGCACCGGCGCATACCCTCCACGGTGCAAGGCGTGCGTGGCGCGTTCCAGATGCGCGGCCTCATCGTTTGGCCCCGATGTCCCACCGCGCAGCACCCCATAGCCCCACGGGTCGCCAGTAGTACGCACCAGGCACGGCTGGCCATCCTGATTCAGACTTACGCACCAGGCACGGCTGGCCATCCTGATTCAGACTTGGAAAATTGGTGACTTTGGGGCATAAGGGGATCGAGCAGCTCGGTGCCGACTGGCAGCCCCATGGCGTTGATGGCCAGCAACAATTGGCCGACCAGGCGTAAACCAGATGCCAGGTCATCGGAGCCGTCGAGGGTGGGATCATAGAACAGTCCCTTCCAGCCGACCGTCGTCTGCAGTTTTTCACCATAGACGCGCCTGACGAGGCACAGACGGTCGGCTCATTCTTTGCGCAGGGTATTGAAGTGGCTGGCGTACTCCAGGACCACTTCCAGCTCATGGATGGTGGCATCTTTTTTTGCCGCGGTGGGCGACCACCGCCAGGGCGCCGCACCCGACCAGCCGTGGGGTTGTCCTCCAGGTGCCGTGGCAGGTCAAGTCTGCCCTGCTAGCGAGTTTTCGGATCCCGGTTGGCCCCTGCTGCAAGCTGTGTGGTGCCCCCTCGGCCCCATACAGCGCCAGCAGGGCACCCACCCATCGCCGGTGCCGTGCGTCCAGACGTGCACACACCAGTACGACGTGTCCCGGCCACTCCTCGCTTCCCACCGCAGGGGTGGCGGTCATGACGGCGTCCTCGATAGATTTTAAACTAGTGTTATAAAATAGTATATACTCAGCGAATCGACGTTTTCTGGCAATCGAAATTACAGAAATTTGGCTTGAGCCCGTGAAAGCCACGCCGTTTCAACGGCAGTGGATGAAACGCTTTGCCTGGAACGTGCTATACTCAGCCAAGGAGTGATCGCACAATAAAAATAGACTGGCTCCCAGAATCTAAGAAGTAC
>SXGT01808507.1_pt1 | contig 20629 bp, 19 predicted proteins | sample 3176221 | NCBI WGS metagenome assembly SXGT01 (sample SAMN11356862, study PRJNA531348) | freshwater metagenome | isolation source: freshwater sample F1-120 | place: China: Fuxian Lake, Yuxi | collected 2017-12-25
AGAGGCCCTAGGCGGCCTTGGAGCGGCCTTGGATGCCGCCGATCGAGGCACGGAAATCGTCGCCCTCCACATTTTCGGGGCGGCCGCCCGGGCCGGGCCCCGAGGTTGGTCCGATTTTGCGGATCTTGGGACAGGCTCTACCTACCCCTACTTGTTGGCCAACACGGTGAGCCAAACGCCCACCACGATCGCCGGCGCATACGGAATCGCGACCGGACCGGGCGCCTTGCCGTCCCGCGCCTGGATCTTCGACCGGATCGCGGCGGCTCCGAGGACCGCCAACGCGATGATTCCACCGGCCAGCGCCGTCCAGAAAGCCGCTTCGAGCACCCGGCTCACGCCGATCACCGCTCCGAAGCCGGCCATCAACTTGACGTCGCCTCCGCCCATCCCCCCGAGGATGTAAAAGACCAAGAAGACCGCGAAGCCCGCCGCCGCGCCGAGAACCGCAAGCCCCAGCCCTTTCCAGCCGCCCGCCATGGTCTGGCAGATCAGGCCGGCCGCCAAGGCCGCCACGGACGTCCAATTGGAGACCGTCCGCCGCGCCAGATCCTCGAGCGCGGCCGCTCCTCCGACCACACCCGTGATCCACATCTGCCATCTCGCCAGTTCGAATCCGCTGAGTTCCATTGAGCCTTTACTCTCTTTCCCCGCTCGACACCGCCGGAGGCGGAATCGAGGCCGCGCGCTTTGCGAGGTCTCCCTTAGGACTTTCGGTCGAAGGCGATGAGAGCATTAGTGCCGCCGAGGCCGAATTTGGCGCTGGCGCGATCCGCTCGAAAATCAACGACTTGCCGTCGTCCGCCACCACCCGCCAGCGCGGGTGCGTTTTGAGCAGTGTCGTGATGGCGGAGTCCAACGGCAGCAACGCCGTCCGGAAGTCGTGCTTGTCGAGGATCGTGTTCCAATCGTGTCCACCGCCCGTCAAGCGGACATATTCCTTGCCGACCACAGGGCCATAGAAGTCGCTCCTGCCGTCGAAATATACCCGCTGGTTCGGGTAAAAGCGGTACAGCAGATAGTCGGCCCACTCGTCGGTCGTGAGCACGCGCTGTCCGCCGATTCGTTTGGCGTTCTCGCCGATCATCTTCACCGGAAACCGAAGCGCCGGAAAGTCCTGGGGCCACTTGTGCCCGAAGTCCACCATCAGCAGCGCCGCCACGAAGGCGACCGGCCATACGCTGGTCCAACGGAAATTCGACGCCATGTCGTCGGTAAGCGAGTCGAAGATAGCCCGCAGGCTCGCCTTGGGCGCCCCGTTGGCGAAGCGGCGCCACAGCGTCGTCAATTCCACCGCCACCAACGGAGCCGCCAAGGTAACGTAAATCGTCACGTGCCTTACGCTCGCCAGCGATTGATGGGCCCAGAACAGAATCCAAAATGCATGCGCCCAACGGCGGTTCCACGCGCAGGATGCCGCGGCCATCAGTCCCAGCAGCAACAGGGCTTCGTACTGAAGCAGGTTCTCCGACCGGAACCGCGGTGACTGGAACTCCTCCACCGCGTCCTTGATCCAGTCCGACTGCAGATAGCTCGCCACGTGAAGGTGAAGCCCGTACCCATATGGATTGATCAAAGTGGCCGCGCCGCAACCGGCCAGAAGCAGTCCGTAGCGCCGTACGCCCGTCCAGCGCCTCTCGAGCGCCTCGCCGGCGACGAGCAGTCCGATGCACGATAGAAACGCCAGGAATCCACCGTGCAGGTTCGTCCACACCGCGACCGCGGGAATCAGCCACCAAACCCGTCCGTCGGGCCGCACCCGGTCGCGTTCCAGCACCCAGATCGCGAATGGCAGCAGGACCAGCGTGAACAGGTGTGGCCGCGCCAGATAGTGCATCGATGCCGCGCCGGACGCCAGCAGCGTGATGCCGACCGCCACCATCGTGTTAGCGCCGCGCCAGACCATGAATCGCGCCAACGCCACCGCGAACAGCGCGATCTGGGCGCCGCTGAGCACGACGATCCCCTTCAACCCCCAAGTGCGGTGGAGCCATCCGTAGATCACGTCCGCTCCCCACTCCCAGGCAAACCATGGTTCGCCGAACTTGGTCAGCGAGAACATGTCCGTTCGAGGAATGCCCTGGCCGTCCAGGATGTACTCGCCCACGCGAATGTGCCAGCCCGTATCGCCGTCGACCAGCAGCCGGCTCCAGGCATCTTCGCCGAGCATGAACAGCCACACGATCATCGCGATGAAAAGCAGGTCCGAATACGATGGCGCGAACACCCGCTTGGAAGGAGGAATGGGATGGGCAGCGGTGCTCATGCAACCTCCGGAGCCGGCGACAGCCTCTCGCCGAGTTCGACGCGATCCCGCGCGCCCGTCTTCTCGAAGATATGCTTCAAGTGCACCTTGACCGTGCCGGGAGAGATCTTCATCCGCTCCGCGATCTCCCGGTTCTTCAGGCCCGACTTGATCAGCGTCAGGATCTCCCACTCGCGCTGCGTGAGCCGCGCCGCCGACGCTCCCAGTGCGGCCGCTTCGGCCCGCATAGGCTCATCGGCTGAACCCAGCCCGGCCGACCGCAGGCAGTCGACGATCCGGTCCGCCTCGTACGCCTGGTCGATGACGCCTTGTAGGCCGGAGTTCCGGAGCATCCGCGCATCCGGGGCCGGCGACGCCTTGGTCCACAAGAACGCCAAAGGCGCCGGTGGCCGGTCGCGAACCGTGCGCATCATTTCCGACAGCACGCGGAGCCCGAAAGCGTGGTCTAACACCAATAATGAGGGCCGAAGATCCCCTACCCGCGCGATCGTCTCATCCGGAGCCCCGCAGTAGCCAACGAAGTCGAGATCCGCGCACGGACCCAGCACGCGCGCCAACCCCTCCGCGACCAGCGGTTGAGCGACCAGAGCGAACACGGTTTTCGGAACGGAGCAGTCCATACGCCAGCAAACCATTCATCGGCAAACCGGCCGGGGTCCGGTAGGGTTCATCGCTTAAGACGGGTTACTATTGCTCCATGCCCGTCCTGGTTCGCTGGATGCTGCTCCTTAGCCTTACGATTGCCGGCATCCTGGTCCCCTTCCTCATCTGGGGGGATCGCATTGAAACCGCTACCGCCTCGTTCCTGGCCACCAATCCCGGCCGCTGGACCACTGCCGCCGCTCTCGCCGGGCTTCTCGGAGCCGATATCGTCCTACCCGTTCCGTCGAGTCTGGTCAGCACCGCCGCCGGGGGGCTGCTCGGTTTCTTCCCTGGTCTCGCCACGTCCTTCGCCGGGATGTCGGTGGGCGCGCTGCTCGGCTACTGGCTCGGGCGCGGAGCCCGCGGAGCTGGCGCCCTCGACGACGCCGCCCTGGCCCCAGCCCGCGCCGCCCGCGACCGTTGGGGCGACTGGGCGCTGGTGCTGTTCCGCCCCGTGCCGGTCCTTGCCGAAGCCTCGGTATTCCTCGCCGGGCTGACCGGGGTGCCGCTCCGGCGATTCGTACCGCTGACGTTTGCCGCCAACCTCGGGATCTCCGCCGCCTACGCCGCCACCGGAGCCTACGCCAAGGGCAAGGACTCGTTCCTGCTCGCCTTCGCTGGGGCGATCGCTCTCCCCGCGCTCGCCATGGCAATCACCCGTTTGCGCCGCGTCTGACCCGCCCGGGTTACGGCCGCACCAGACTGCCGTCCATCCCGCGAACCGTCGTCCAGCTATCCCCGGGACCCGGCGGAACCAGCGGATGCTTGGCCGCCATCGCCTCGTTGATGTCGATTCCCAGCCCCGGCTGATCGTTCCCGTACAGATAGCCACCCTTCAATTGCGCCGTGCCTGGCAGCATTTCGTGCACGATGGCAGGGAAGTGGTTCTCCTCCTGGATTCCGAAGCTCGAAATCGAGAGGTCCACGTGCCACGCCGCCAACTGATTGACTGGATCGTTGTCGCCTCCCTCTTGAAACGCCGTCCGGCAACCGAACGTTTCGCACAGCGCCGCCACCTTTCGCGCCGCCGTGATCCCGCCGATTTGGGATACCCGTCCCCGGAAGAAGTCGATCAGCCGCTCGGAAATCAGTGGTACCCACTCCAGCGGATGCGTGAATAGCTCGCCCATCGCCATGGGCGTGGTCGTCACCTGCCGGATATTCCGGAACCATTGGATCTGTTCCGGTGGGAGCACATCCTCGAGGAAGAACAGCCGGTAGGGCTCCACCCGCTTGGAGAGTTCCACCGCCATCGCGCCCGACAGATGCTCATGCACGTCGTGGCAGAGCTTCACATCCTTGCCCAGTTTGACGCGCAGGTGTTCGAACAGTTTGGGGATGATCTCCACGTAGAGTTCTTCGTCGAACGCCGCGCCCTTGAATCCTTCGGCCGGGCGGCTTCCCTGTCCCGGCGCGATCATCCCACCCCCGCCATAGCCGCCCATCTGCGCCCGAACGTGGCGGTATCCCTCATCCATATACCTCTTGACGTTGTCGGCGACCTCGTCCATCGACCGGCCGTCGGCGTGCGCGTACATGGGTACGGCGTCGCGAGCCTTCCCACCCAGCAGGTCGTACACCGGCATACCCGCCCGCTTCCCCTTGATGTCCCAAAGCGCCATGTCGATCGCGCTGAGCACGTTGTTGTGGATCGTCCCGTTGCGCCAGTATCCGCGTGTATGAGTGTTCTGCCAAAGATCCTCCACGCGCGCCACGTCCTTGCCCACCCAAAACGGGGCGTAGTGCTTTTCGATCGCGGTGGCGACGCTCAACGCGTTGTTCACGTTGCTCGCCGATCCGATCCCGTAAAGTCCGGGTTCGCTGGTCTCGACCTTGACGAATACCCACTGATATCCCCGTCCGCCGCTGGTGGCGATCGGCCGGACGTTGCGGATGGTCAACTTGGGGAGCCCCCGTGTTCGATTCGTCTGCTGGGCGGTGACGGCCAACGGTGCGGCCATGAGGCTGGTCAACAGTTCGCGACGGCGCATGCTGTTACGGTAACGCGCCTCGAGGGGCGGCGACAACGCGTTTCGGCGCGTCCCCCGCAACGGGACTTGTGAAACAGGGGGCGGAGTGGCTTAAAATTGTAGACGAGTGACCTTCTACGAAGAGCTGGGTGTGCGGCCGGAGGCGTCGATCGACGAGATCCGGCGCGCCTACCGCAACCTCACCAAGGTCTTCCATCCCGATCTCCACCCCGCCGGCGATCAACGCGCCCAGGCGGAGGAGAAGATGCTGCGCCTCAATGAGATCCTGAGCGTGCTCGGCGATCCTCTCCGGCGCCTACAGTACGACCAGTCGGTGCTGCGCGCCGCGACTCCCTCGCCTGCGCGGCGAATCGGCCGGATGCCACCTCCCCCCGCGGGAGTTCTGCGCACCTTCGGTGTGCCCGTGCTGATCATGCTGTCCGGTTTTCTGGCCGCCGGTGCATCTTTGTGGTATTACGCCGGTGGATTCACCTTCGTCGAGTCCGCTCCCGCTCCCGTGGTCGCGCAAGCCACTCCGCCCCTTGCCGAGCTACCGGCAAAGCCGGAGGAACGAGGCCGCCGCGCGCGCCGAAGAGCGGAGCCGGCGCGGGAAGATTCCGCCATTGTCGAGTACGGGTCCCAACAAGTCCCACGGGAGCCGGCCGCGCCCCGCGAGCCTGTCGCCGCCCCACGGCTAGCCACCCCCGCCCCAGTCGACCTGGGGACGCCGCCGGCTCTCCCCCCCGCCGAACTCGCCGTGTCCCAGCTTCCCCCTCCACTGCCTTCCAGCAGCGAGCCTTCCCCGGCGGCGCCCAGGGAAGAGCCCCCCGCCGTCCTCGCCGACCCGTACGAAGGAACTTGGCTCTATGCCCCCTCGCGAGTCTCCTTCGACGACGGCGCCAAGATGTACGCCCCCAAATACATCGAGCTCAAGATCCAAAAAGAAGGTGGACTGCTTTTCGGGCGCTACCGCGGCAGCTACAACGTTCACGATCAGCCCATCTCCCCGAACGTCAACTTCAACTTCAAAGGCAAGCCCACTGGCAGCGCGACCAAGCTAGCCTGGACCGCCACCGGGGGCGCCAACGGAGCCGTGGAACTGAAAGTCCTCTCGGAACGAACGCTGCAGGTGGATTGGAAGGTCAACGAGACCGGCGGCAACATCGATCTGGTCACCGGCACCGCCGTTTTGGTCCGCCGCGCGGAATAGCCGCGCGAACCCGGTCCTCGCCGCTGTACCATGAGGAATCATGAGGCTCGACCGGCGTCAACTCTCCAAAATGGCCCTTCTCGGCCCCACCGCCCTTTCCGCCCAGACCGGCGGACTCGCCATCACCCACGGACCCTTCCTTGGGCATGTGACCTCCACCTCTGTCTGGATCTGGGGCCGCACGGCCCGTCCTGGAGAATTGCGAGTCCGGTACGGAACCGATCCGAAGCGGCTCGACCGCGTATCCGCCGCGGTGAAGACCGCCATCGATCACGACAACGCGGCATGGATCGAGGTCACCGGCCTGGAACCGGGCGCGCGCTATCACTACGCGCTCGACGGAGGAGGCGAACAGGGGACCTTCCGCACGATCCCCGCCGCCGAAAGCTATCGCGACCCCGAGACCAATCCGCGCGGCCTGTTCAACTTCTCCTTCGCTTTCGGCTCCTGCGCCAATCAGCGCGCCGGCAACGGCATGGGACCCGAACTCCCCGCGTACCGGCACATGAACCGGCAGCACGCCTCCAAAGTCCTGTTCAGCGTCATGAACGGCGACTGGCTGTACGAAGAGAAGCGCGAATACCCGGCCGATGCGTGGCGCAAGCAGGTGGGCATCGAGCCCGCCCAAACACCGCGCATCGTCGAGCTTTGTCCCTCCATCACCGGCGTCTGGGAGAACTACAAGCTCTACCTTGAACGCGGCGTGCCGCTCTCCCAGTGGCATCGAAACGTACCGGGCTACTTCACCCCGGACGATCACGAAATCCTCAACGATGTGTATGGAACCGGCACCGAAGGCATCCGCAGCCGGGAAGCCGTGTTCCGCGACATCTCGCTCCGCGCCTGGTACGACTACATCGCGGGCAGCAACCCGCTGGCCACCTCCGTCGCCTCCCACTTCGGCCAGGCCGAACTCAGCGGCAACGTTCTCTACGATCCGGCCGCCGACTTCACCCGTCTGAACCTCGCCGAGCTATCCAATCTCCACGTGCACTGGGGCGGGCAGCTTGCGGGTGTGCCGCCGAATCAGAAGGTCCCCGCCGGTGACCCGAACGCCGGTGTGTACACGGTCCGCGGCGTGCGCGACGCCCATCGGCTCGAGATCTCCCCCAAGGCGCTGCGCGACGGCAAGTGCGTCTACTCTATCGGCCGGCACAACTACGGAAAGTTCCGCGCGGGCAACGCCGAGGTCTACCTCCTCGATACGCGCGGACTGCGCGACATGCACGACATGGTGCATCCGGAAAAGCCCGGCCTGTACATGCTCGGCCGGAAACAGCACGACTGGCTGAAGGCCTCGATGGCCGCCAGCGACGCCGACTTCTTCTTCCTCGCCTCCACCGTCAATATGATGGTCCCCCACGTCGGATCGCCCGGCTCCACCGATCCGATCAAAGGCAAGGACGATGCCTGGACCGCCTTCCTCGCCGAACGCGAGGAACTGATCCGCTTCTGGGACGGCCTGAAAAAGCCGGTGATCGTCATGACCGGCGACCTCCACAATAGCTGGGTCATCAAGGTGACCGATCGCGTCTGGGAATGCGCCTCCGGACCCCACAATTCCCAGAACCACCCGGCGGTCAGCGAAGGGGGCCGCCCTCCCAACGGCCCGTTCGACTCGCGCGGCCGCATGTGCGACATTCGCTGGTCCAGTTACATCCGCAACGATACGCCCACCCGTCTGCGCCGCTGGCCGATCTACGCCGTGGCGCAGATCAATAACGTCTTCGGCAGCCCGAAAGAGGAAGGCAAGACGCGCTGGGCGGCTTATCCCAAACCGCACGTGGTGATCCAGTATTTCGACGGCCGCTCGGGCGAGATGCTTTACGCCGAGCCCATCCACGCCTGATCCCGGAGTTCGATTGCCCCTCAAAACGCTGATCTTCGATCTCGGGAACGTCATCGTCCCGTTCGATTTCACGCGCGCTTACCGCCGCTTCGAAGCCCTCACCGGCCAACCTCCCGAACAAGTGCGCGCCCAACTTTCCGCCAGCGGACTGTTTCCGAAACTCGAGTGCGGCCAGATCGAGCCGGCGGACTTCGTCCATCGGATCGGCGAGTTGCTGAACGCGCCGATGCCGATGGCCGAGTTCCGCGACCTGTGGGTCTCTATCTTCGACCGCGAGCCCGCCATCCCGGAGAGCCTTTTCGCCCGCCTGCGCGAACGCTACCGGCTGCTGTTGCTGTCCAACACCAACGGCATCCACTTCGGCTGGATCCACGAGACCTTCCCGCTGCTCCGCCACTTCGACCACTTCGTGTTGTCGCACGAGGTGAAGGCGATGAAGCCCGATCCGGCCATTTTCGCCCACGCGATCTCCCACGCCCGCGCCGAACCCGGCGAGTGCTTCTTCACCGACGATATCGCCGATTACGTGGAGGGCGCGCGCCGTCAGGGGATCGACGCCGAGCAGTTCCTCGGGCTCGACAAGCTGCTGGTGGACCTCCGCCGGCGCGGCGTCGACGTGTGAGACTCGCGCTCCTGTTCGCGGCGCCGCTGCTGGCGCAGCATCCGGAGTTCATGCCCGGGGACGAGTGCCTGTTCTGCCACCGGTTCACGACTGGTTCGTCGTGGCAACGGAACGCCCACGCGCTCACCGTTCGGCAGGCCGCCGAAGGATCGGACGAGTACCTGCTCGGCCGCGGCCGGCACACTCCACCGCGAAAGCTGGTGAAAGCCGGCTTCGGCCAGTTTGCGCTCGCCGGAGCCGCGCCGTCCGAATTCACCGACCGCTGCACCGGCTGCCACAACACCGCCATCGATCCGGCGGACCGCACTTTCGCTCTGGTCTCCATCGACTGCTACTCCTGTCATGGCGCGGTGGACCGCAATCATTCATCGTATCCCGCGCTGGCGCTGTTATCGCGCAAACGCGAGACGACGCCCGCTACCGTCGCGTCCATCTGCGGGCAATGCCACCTACGTGGTGGAAAGTCGCGCGCCACGGGCCTGCCGTATGCCAACTCCTTCACCGCGGGCGGCGATTTGTTCGCGGACTTCGCGGTGGACCTGTCTCTGGCGGACTCCCCCGCTCTCCCGCCTTCCGACCGGCACGTCTACCGCGCGACGCGCGATGGCGTCTCCTGTCTCGCGTGCCACGCGGTGCATGCTGGATCCACTCGGAAGCACCGCCTCGTTCTGGATTCTCCCATCTGCCGCGACTGCCACATCCCCGGGCAGCCGCGCAAGAGCACGATTCCGGGCTTCGCATCGCCGGACTGGTGCGTTCCTGGGAAGCGAAGCCCCTAAGTCAGATCGGGCGCCTGCCCGCTCGCGCCATGCCTCGCCGTGCCCGGAACCCGGACAAACACGGACAATTTTCCGTGTCCGGGTTCGTGGCTTCCGGATCGATCCTGTTATGTCATTGTTTGTGAAGGAGTTGCTCGCGGAATGGCTCTCGCGGGCAACCCGGACTACCCGGACAGGCAGAGCACTCGCGATCAGGCCGGCTCTCGCGGCCCGGAACCAGGACAAACACGGACGATTTTCGGTGTCCGGGTTCGTGGCTCCGGGTCGATCCTGGTATGTAATTGTTTGTAAAGGAGTTGCTCGCGGAATGGCCCCCGCTGGCAACCCGGACAAACCCGGACGGGCAGAGCCACTCGCGCCAGTCTGGTTCCCGCAGCCCGGAACCGGTTGGACGGGGCGATTTTCCGCGTCCAGGTTCGGCTCCCGCGAGCAAAGACCGCGCCGGGCGTAGACCGCCCAGCGCCCCGATCATGCCACGACAGGTCGAGGCAGTCGCGAAAACGACCGCGGGTCCAGAAGCGGGACTCGCCGGAAAGGATTGAAACGAAGGTAAATCGAGTTTCATTAAATTTGGATGAAAAGCAGGACGCCGACGGAGCCGTCCCACGGCGATTCGATTGGCTTTGCTTGGGCTACCGCAGGTCGCGCCAGTCAACCGAAACCCTCCGGTCACCGGTATGCCGGACGAACGACGACCGAATCTCGGCCGCGCGCCTGGCCGCCGCGGCGGCTTCCGGCTTCTGACCGGCGCCACGCAGCACGTCCTGGTAGATTTCCAGAATCGCGGCTACGTCCGGGTGCCGCTCGCCAACAGCCGATTCCATCTCCGTGAGCGCTGACCGGAGTTGCTCGACAGCCCGGCGCTTGTCCTTCAACTTGACGCATAGAAGGCCAAGGTTCGCCCGCATCCGGGCCCGCGCTTGCCCCGCGCCGGCTCCCGCGATTGCCTCCTCGAGAATCGCGGCAGCCTTGACATATTGCCGCTTCGCTCTCAGCACCCCGGCCAAGTCACTGGCGATCAAGGGAGCGAGGCCGGGGCCGGCCAACGAAAGCGCCCGCTGGAAGGACTCCGCGGATTGGCGGGTTCGCCCCCGGAACAATTGTGCCTGGCCTAGGCTCTGCCAGGGTCTTGCCTCGCCGTGGAGAACTGTCAACGCCTGCACCAACAGGGCCTCGGCATGCGCGTATTCCTGGAGTTCCAGGCATGCGAGGCCCAGGTTGTTGAGAGCCACGGCCCACGGCCGCGTTTGCGGGACCCACAGCGCCGCCGATGCCTCGAAGCGCCGTTTGGCCTCACGGTAGCGGCCGCCCTCTAGTTCGGCCCTGCCCAGGGCGTCGAGAATCGCGCCCTTGCCTTCGATGCCGGCGCCGGCCAGGGCCAGTTCGAGTTCCACCCGGGCCTCGGCGGCGCGCCCCTTCCCGAGCAGGTCCTCTCCCGTCCGGTAATGGAGTTGCCAGTCGGTTAGCGCGGCGCCACCTTGTGCCAGCGCTACGCCGGCAAGAGCCAAATGTAGTATGTTAAAGCTGATTCGAACGGGTTGCATGCAGCGATTGTGCATCCCGGTCTCCGAGCAAGTCCTGAGGACAGGCCGAATCAGGCCGGAGCAAGATCGAAGGAATTCCTGAGGATGGATAAATCGAACAATCCGGGAGACTTAATCACTTTCGGGACATTTCGCTTATCGCCCGGCGCGCGGACGCTTCAGCGCGCCGGCGAAGTGGTTCCCCTGGCGCCGAAGACGTTCGACCTCCTGATGATGTTCGCCGGGAGCCGCGGCAGGGTGATCACCAAGAAGGAGTTGCTCGACGCCCTCTGGAAGGAGGCCTTCGTGGAGGAGGCTAGCCTCCTGTACCAGGTCTCGACGCTTCGCAAGGCGCTTGGCGAAGAGGCCGCGGGTTGGGTGGAGACCGTCCCCCGAGTCGGGTACCGGTTCACGGCCCCGGTGGAACTTTTCTCTCCCGGGCCGGAACCATCGGTGGCGCCCGCTGCTCCGCCACGCGCCCTCGAATCCAGCCCGCGACGCTGGCGGGTTTTCGCTTTGCTCGGCGCTGGACTGGCGCTGGCGGCCCTCGCGTTCGCTTACCGCGGGATCAGCCAAAGGAACTGGGCACGGAACGAAGCGCTCCCCCAGATCGCTTCCTTGGCTGAGGAAGGGCGCTTTTGCGCCGCGTTCGCCCTGGCAAAACGCATCGAGCCACTCCTCGGGACCGAAGCAAGGCTCGCCGATCTCCGGCGGGAGGTGGCAAGGACTGTCGCCTTTGACACCGAGCCGTCAGGCGCCGAGGTGTTCTATAGTGACCTTCGTTCCAGTGAACGTGAGTGGCGGCCACTCGGGAGAACGCCGCTGCGCGCGGCTGAGGTTCCACGCGGATACTTCCGGCTCAGGTTCGAAAGGGACGGCTTCGAACCGACCTACGCTTTGTTCACCGCTGCCGCCGACGGCGTGAAGTTCCCCCTGTATCCCAAGGGAGAGATCCCCGCCGGTATGGTCCCGGTTCCCCAGGCGGTCCCCGAGCTCCCGCGCCGCTTCTCGCCGCCGGAGCGGGCCAGCGGTAGCACCCGATTCCTGATCGATCGTTATGAGGTCACGAACCGGCAGTTCAAGGAGTTCGTCGATGCCGGGGGATATCGCAACGCAAGCTACTGGGAACATCCCTTCGCCGATGCCGGCCGGATTCGCTCCTGGGCGGAAGCGATGGCGTCGTTCGTCGACGCGACCGGACGTCCCGGTCCTTCCAACTGGGAGGCCGGCACGATTCCGCCCGGCCGCGAAGACTATCCCGTCAGCGGCGTCAGTTGGTACGAAGCCGCGGCCTACGCCAAGTATGCAGGCAAGCAACTACCGACTGTGTGGCACTGGTACGCCGCCGCGCGCCTCCAGAGTGGGACTTGGGTCATGCCCTCCAGTAACTTTTCCGCCAAGGAAGTGGCCCGGGTTGGTCAGTACCGCGGCGAGGGTCCATACGGCACTTACGACATGGCGGGCAACGTCAAGGAGTGGTGTTGGAACGAGGTCGATCAGGGGAAACGGTTGATCCTCGGCGGCGCGTGGAGTGAGCCCACCTACCAGTTCAGCACCCCGGACGCGCGGTCTCCGTTCGAACGTTCCGCTTTGAACGGATTTCGCTGCGTCCGATACTCCTCGCCTCCTCCGGCATCCTGGTTCAGCGCCCTTCGACCCGTCCTGCGGGACCCCAGCCAAAAACCGGCTTCCGACGAGCTATACGCCGCCTACCGCAGCGCCTATGCGTATGACCGCGGCGAGTTGGCTGGTTCGGTGGATCGATCCGACGATTCGCTCCCCTACTGGCGCCGGGAGCGAATCAGCTATGCCGCGCCATACGGGAGTGGCCGCGTGCCGGCCCTGCTGTTCCTTCCCAAGCATGTAAAGCCGCCTTTTCAAACCATCGTCTACTTCCCGGGAGCCGGCGCTCATAGCAGCCTCAGCAGCGAGAACTACTCGCTGGAGGGATGGGCCCGGCTGGAATACCTGCTGCGGGCCGGCCGGGCCGTGATGTATCCCCTTTATCAAGGCACCTACGAGCGGCGCCTCGCGGGTACTCTGACACCGCTGCGCCGCCGGGAGATGATCGTCCAACAAGTCCAGGAGTTGCGCCGCGCCGTGGACTACCTGCAAACCCGCCCCGATATCGCGGCCGGGCGGTTGGCCTTTTTCGGCGCCAGTGGGGGGGCCGCCCTCGGAGTGATTCCCCTCGCCGTGGAGGATAGGCTGAAGTCCGCGGTACTTGCCGACGGGGGCTTGTTTTCGTTGCCCTCCCCGCCCGATGTGGACCCGCTTCACTTTGCCCCGCGAGTGAGCGTTCCCGTGCTGATGCTCAACGGGAAAAATGACTATATCTATCCGGTGGAGACCGCCCAGAAAACCCTGTTCCGTCTACTCGGGACACCGGAGCCCAACAAGAAGCACTCGCTGTTTGAAGCCGCTCACGAGGTGGTGGCCGTGCGTACGCAGGTGATTCGGGAAGTGCTCGACTGGCTCGATCGCTATCAAGGTCCTCCGGTTCGGCGGGACTGAGAACGATGGTGATGGAGGCGCCGCCGCCCGAGGGCTGTGGTGTCTGGGCAAATCGGCCCGATGGAAGAAGATGAGGGAACGGCGCGCGTTGTTCCGGTCGACGAACTGTCCGCTGGCCGCCCACTTCGATGCCGGGATCGTGGTGGAACCCCATCCTTCGTGTTTCTTGACGTATCATGATGTGTCATGATAGACTTGGAGTCAGGTCAGGTAAGAGGCGCATTGAACCGTGGGTCACCGATGCGACAGGAACATCCATATCCGGTCCCGCCAGAGTTCCGTTGTGCGTGTGTTTACCAAAAGAGGTGTGGCATGTCCCAAGTCAGAGAAAAATTCGCAACGCAGGTCAATTCGGAAATCCTTTCCACAGTCCGTACCATCGCGCAAAAAGAGGGGCGGCAGATCCAGGCACTCGTGGATGAAGCTCTGGCCGATTTGATCGAGAAGCGGAAGAACGCGCGGCCCCGTCCGCATGTGATGGCAGCCTACCTCGCAAGCCACGAAAAATACGGTGAGCTCTATAAGAAGCTCGCGAAATGACCGACTACCTCACGCTGCCCGAAGTCCTCGCCATGCATGAGGATCAGATCGATCGTTACGGCGGATCGCAAGGTGTTCGTGACCACGGTCTTCTGGAATCGGCGCTCTATCGCCCTCAAACCGGCTATTATGCCGATCTGATCGAAGAAGCGGCTGCGCTGTGGGAGAGCTTGGCTCAAAACCATCCCTTCATCGATGGCAACAAGCGAACGGCTTTCGCGGCCACCTATACGTTTCTCGCCATCAGCGGCGCACAGTTGACGGCGGATGCCGGGGACGCTTATGCCTTCGTCTCGGAACTGTATGAAAGCGGAAAATTCAGCTTTGACAAACTCGTGCCGTGGCTGCGAAGCAACGTCAAACTCAGTTCCTGACAATTCATCCCCAACAAACGGAACTGACTGGCGGGAGAAGAGTAAGCTTCATCGATCCGGCATTGAATTGCTGGCCCTGGTGGCTGTAGTCTGTCTCTCGCTCCTCGATTTTCGTGGACATTTCCATGGAGCATGTCTCTCCACTTCACGCTGCACCAGCACAGTCCAATAACTAACGCTCGCCTTGCGATGTCGCGTGACCGATCCGCGCCATCTGCCCGGGCGCAATCGAATCGAGTGCCCGCAACACGGCGGGCACTAGGCACCGCGGATCGACCAAGAGATTGGTGGGAGCGCACAGAATCACGATGGAAATTCGCCGTGTCGAGAGATTCACTGGTAGGGGATCTCCTGATCCGTTGTGATCAGGATCTCGAACCCGGCCGATTCAGACGCCGCGAGTAGCGCGCCGTTCTTCAAACCTGACAGCTCCGCTTCGGCACTCGCGAGAAATGACCCACCTCTGCTCACGAAGAGTGACCCAGATCACCGCCAGGTACCAGTACCAAGGTTTGGGTGACTGTGAGCGAGCAGGCAACGAGCAAGGTGCTCAGACTCTCGATACAAGAGTCGGCTTGGCGCCGCGGATGCTCCTTTGAATGAAGGACCTATCCTTGTGCACCCGAGCGCGATCGACGCTGAGGGAAGCACGCCTCCGGCGTGGATGATATTGCCGCCGCCTCCCATCGCACGCGCGACGAGCGTTCGTCGGCCAACTCTATCTGAGCAGAGGTGGGTCATTTCTCGTGAGCGCCGAGGGCTCCGCGTATCCGGCAGTCTGGCCATCGTGCCCGGCAAAGAAGAGCCGCAGCCGTTAGTCAATGCATTCGTCGAGCAAGATCCGCATCACACTCGGGCCCAACCGAAGCTCCTTGCATTCCTCTAAAACCTGAAGGGAAAGTTTGCGACCAACCGTGGGAAACCCTGCGAGAAAATCGTCCAGCGAGTCACCGTTCTCTATGTAGTCGAAGAGCGTTTGCACGGGTACACGGGTCCCCCGAAACACCGGCGTGCCGTGCATTTGATCGATGCCAATGTTGGCGAAGGATGGCTCCCTGCATGATTCTATTGTTGCTCAGGCGCACCTCCCGCGATTGTCCACGCTGACGGCAAAGGGAACGGCGATCCGCCAACGCTAGGCCCGCTGGCGCCCGGCAGGGCCGCGTACCGATTGGATAACCAAATTCGCGACTTATCGTTCTCTGAAGTGGCGATGGCTGCCCCTGAGTCCCGCGCCCATGGACTGGCGCGGCGTTGGAGCCCCGGTGATTCGTTACGAGAGTTGCCCGGCGAGCCAAGCCTTGGCAATATCCCAGTCGCGTTTGAGCGTGGCCACGGAAATTCCGAGGGCCTCGGCCGTCTCCGCTTCGTTGAGGCCGCCGAAGAATCGCAATTCAACGATTTTGGCGGCCCGCGGATCCAGGGATTCCAGCCGGGTCAATGCCTCGTTCACAGCCAGGACATGTTCGCCGGTCGCGATGGCGGGGCCATCCGACTCCCAAACAGACAGGGGTGGGATGCCTCCACCTCGTTTCTCGCTGTACTGCCGCCGGGCATGGTCCACCAGAACTCGCCGCAGTTGTTGCGCCGCTACCGCGTGGGCGCGATCCCTCCAGTCTATCGGTTCCGACTTGACGAAGGCTTCGTGCACCACCGCGGTGGTTTGCAGGGTGTGTTCGCCGTGCTCGCGGCGCATCTCTCGCGCGGCAATCCGATGCACTCTCCGTAGACCAACTCCATGAGCCGGTCCGCGGCATGCCGCTCGCCGCGGCGCCACTGGTCGAGCAACGCCGTGATGGACCGCGCGCCACAAGTCCATTGACCATTTCATCAAGGGGCGCCCCCTTATCCGCCGCTCGTTCCGTCAAGTAGCGCTGAATGTCCGCATCCAGGTAAATGGGCAAACGCAATTCGGCATTCGCCTTGAGGACCTTGCCACGCTGGCCCTTCGAAAAATCGTATTCAGCCTTCATTCATCGTTGCTCCTCATAGTCGCGCATTTCGGTTCGGGACGAAAGTAGCGACCCTCCGCGATAGGCCACGCGGACGGCAGAGGGAACCGCGACCGGCCAGGGTGTCGCCCGCTGGCGCCCGGCAGGGCCGCGTACCGGTTGGATGGCGGCATCGCGACAAAGGCAGGAGTGCGAAGGCAGCCTCCTCGCCTACCGCCCCGCCGCAGCCTCCGCGCGAGCACCGGCCAAGAGTTCGTCGAGTTGCGTTCGATCGAGCAGTTTGCCCTTCAGAATTACCGCGAAGATGGACTTGGTGTTTTCAATATTCTCCAGCGGATTGCGATTCAGCAGCACGACGCTCGCCTCCGAACCGGGCTTAATCGTGCCGAGCCCGCCAGGGAGGTTAAGAAAGCCGGCTGCGTAGGTCGTGGCGCCCCGCAGCGCTTCTCTTGGGGAAAGCCCCGCCTTGACAAGCCATTTCAATTCGTCGTGAAGACTGAACCCGGCGCATGTGAACGGCGTTCCGACGTCCGTTCCAGCGAGAATTCGAACGCCCTCTCGCTGGGCCATCGCCAACGCTTTCTCGATTGCAGCGTACTCGCGCTTGCGGTAGGCAACGTACGCCGGGGTCCTGTTCGCGTTGACGATGCCGACGTCCGGCTTCCATCGGTCCCGTTCCCAAGCCGGGCTGTACGCCGCCAACGGATTGGCCTCCCGGTTGAGTTCGTCGATGAAGGCGCCGCTCCGCATGGTGGCCAAGGTCGGCGTGAGACGCGCCCCAAGCCGAGCAAACTCACTGAAGCTTCGCTTTGCTTTTTCGCGATTGTACCGGTCCAGCATTTCGTTGCCGTTTCTCGCGATCGCGTCGATCACGGCAGGGAAGTTCGAGTTTGTCTTCATCGCCTCCGCCATTGCATTCGGAACAGTCCGTGACTTGACGATCTCGTCCTCCGCGTCCGATCCCGATAGCAGGGCCGCTCCATGCTCCAGGCTCTTCTGGCCAGCACGTACCGCCTCCAACTCGGTGACATCCCACGGCACGTGTCCAGCAAAAGGAATACCCCGGCGCCGGCATTCCTCAGCGATTGCCAAATACGACTCGCGTGACAAGCCATCGTATACCTTGACGAAATCGGCCCCGGCGCGAATCAGTTGATCCACGGCGCCACTGCCTTCCCCGGCATTTCTCACGACGATCGCGGACCGTGATGTCGTGACCGGGCCGTCAACCAACGGTCCGGCGAGAATCAACCGCGGGCCAATCCACGACCCATCCAGGACCCGCTTCCGCCATTCGAACACGTTCTCCCGCCGGCCATGCATGTTGCGAACGCCCAACACCCCATTCGCAACAAACATCGGAAACTCGCGCTTCGGGTTTGCCGTATGGACATGCATATCCCAGAGCCCGGGAATTAAAAACTTACCCGCGGCGTCGATGACCCTGGCGTCCCTCGGGAGCCCTGCCCGGGCCGACTGCGCGATGCTTTGGATTCTTCCGCCGGCGAATACCACAGCCATGTCTCGCCGGAGTTCCGCCGCATCAGGATCCACGACCGTCACGTGATTGAGCACCAGAGCGGAGGACGGCCCAGTTTGCGAAAACGCCCGCGGGCCCGATCCGAGCCAGCAAAGGCAAGTGAACACGGCGGCGCCGCCAGAGAGCGCGAAAGCGATTCGATGAAGGCTCATGCCTGCCCCCCTTGAACCGTGGATTCTCCCCAACTCGCGTCATAGCGTACCCAGACGGCGGCGCCTGTCGCGGAACCCGCCGGATCAGGCGAGAACAATGCCCCATGGCCGGAAGGACACAGCCACTCGACGCCGGGCGATTCTAATAGGGTCCCCGCGAGACTGCCAATCTGGACCGGAGCCTCCAAGCGCCTCGCGCACACACGACATCGTTTTCGCGTCTCCGTGATCTCCCATGCCAACGTGTATCCACTGGCAACCACGTACCCAAATAGGAGTGCGCCGGGAAAGACTGCCGGCCGGTCGAACGCACTGGCTGAGCATTCAAGCCAAAGCAACGTCAGGAAGGTCTGCCAGCAGAGGCTTGTCCTGAGCAGGAAGAAGTGGCCGCGGCTACGCAGTGTTACCAGGAGTGCGATCCCAATTACGAACCCGCTGACGAGTCCAGCAGTCTTGACCTGAGCGTAAATCCACGCGTTGACTGGCACAACCGCGGCCGCGCTCCCGTTCGGGGCGGTCAACTCAGCTTCCAGTTGCTCCGCGGTGGAACCCTCATTCAATCTGGCCAATACGAACTGGGGCGCCAGCGCGGCATCCATGGGTTCGACTCGATCAAACTCTCGTCCCATGAGCCTCGGCTTGGCGCCAGCGGCCACGGAAAGAACGGCGCCATAGCCTGGCGTTGCCCGCAATGTGCCGCCATCGATACGGAATGCACCCAAGTGGCCGCGCCGCGTCTCCTTCCGCCAGCGGAGGAAGTCCTCCAGGCTCGGCGGAGCGGACAAGCCGGCGATGCGTGCCGAGCGGAAGACCATCAGTACTTGGCTCGCGGAGGTCAACTCAGATACGGCAACGCGCGTTTGACGAAAGCCGTGGGTCGGGACGCCCATCGCGACAAGTAGTGCGAGTGGCAGCCCAACATGCAGGCACTGACGAACTGGAAGCGCCAGGTCGTTGGAAATCCGGAGGTCCCACGCATCGGCAAAAGCTCCCGCCGCGAACCGCAGGAGTCTGGCCGAGCCTGCGCTCTTCCCGCGCGCCAGGCGTTCATTGGCGTGGAAGAGCTCCGAAGTCCACTCCTTGCACCACGTGGCCCTCAGCCGCCGCGGCAATAGTCTGCCGGCGGTGACGACCAGGAGGCGAGCCAAGAGCAGTTCTCCCGTCATACTGGGGCGCTCCCTTCCGCAAGCACCGGGTATCGCGCAATCACTTCGGACAACGCTCGCTTCCTCCTCGGCGTTATCTGGAAATGCTTGCGGGAGGGCCCCTTGGACTGTTCTCCCTGTTCATGCGCGGAGCGGGTGAGCTTCGCTGTTTCCAGCCTCCTCAGCGAAGGGTAGATGGCGCCGCCCGGCAGGCCGGCCGCTTCCATGGTGTCGAACCCGTATCGGCGCCCATTATCAATTGCCCACGGAATGATCGAAGCGGCCAGCGAGAGCGAACCGTGCATGTGACAATTGTAGATTACTACATAGACACACGTCAAACGTCTGATAAGCGCGAGTTTATGGCCTACAGATTGCGGTTCGGCCGAATTGCCCGCCGAAAACGGCGAGGGGAACCGCGATCGGCCAAGGGGGTGGCTCACTGGCGCCGGGAAAGGTCCGCGTACCGTTTGGTAACGACATCGCGACTTCACGGGAGGATTCAGCATCCGCGCAGCAAACTTCGCTATCGGGCGGGCTATTCTGGACCAATGAAGGTTGCTGCTTACCAGGCGCCGCTCCTCGCCGCAGGCTCACTGGAGGCGATTGATTTCATCCAAGAGCGCGTTGCGTGGTGCGAGTCGGAGGGAGTATCGATACTGTGCTGTCCCGAAGCGATTCTCGGCGGCCTCGCCGACTACAGCGAGAATCCTTCCCAGTTCGCGATCAGGGCCGATGACGGCCAACTCGCCGAAGTCCTCGCGCCGCTTTCGAGCGACACCGTCACATCGATCATTGGCTTCACAGAACTCGCGGAGGACCAACTTTACAACGCGGCGGCAGTATTTCATCGAGGTCGGGTCGCGGGTCTGTACCGCAAACTCCATCCCGCGATCCGGCGGTCTGTCTATTCGCCCGGATCGGCAACCCCGGTGTTCCGAGTGGATGAACTGACGTTTGGCGTTGTCATCTGCTATGACTCCACCTTCTCTGAACCGGCCAGGGCGATGGCTGCGCAGGGCGCAACGGCCCTCTTTGTGCCGACGAATAACGGCCTACCCAACAACCGCGCTTACCGGGAACTGGTGCAGCAGGCAAGAGCCTCAGACCTCGCCAGGGCGGTCGAGAACCGCGTTTGGGTGATCCGTGCGGACGTTGCAGGCGCAAACCCTGAACTTATGTCGCATGGCTCTTCGGAGATCGTCGACCCCAATGGCAAAGTGATTCGGGAGGCAACGCTACAGAGCGCGGATTTACTGGTCGCCGATGTCGTCGCAGGATAGCTCCACCCTGACGGCGTAGTCGTCCGAAAAAGCAGGACCGGCCTCACAGCCATACGGCTAGGGCAGCGCGAACGTGAACAGCGCCCCTTCCGACGAGATCGCCACGTACTGCTTCCCATCCACCGCATACGACATCGGACCGCTCTTGATCGCCCCGCCCGTCTGGTAGTGCCACAACTCCTTGCCCGTCCGTGAATCGAGCGCGATGAAGTTGCCGTCCGCCGACGAGGCGAATACGACGCCGCCCGCCGTTGAGAGCACGCCGGTC
>SXGT01335444.1_pt1 | contig 20627 bp, 13 predicted proteins | sample 3176221 | NCBI WGS metagenome assembly SXGT01 (sample SAMN11356862, study PRJNA531348) | freshwater metagenome | isolation source: freshwater sample F1-120 | place: China: Fuxian Lake, Yuxi | collected 2017-12-25
CTCTTCTGAGACGCGGACGACCTCGCCGTGTTGATCGAGCTGCGCACCGCCAAGGTCGAGGCCGCGAAGTGAGCCCGCCAGTGAGCCCGCGCGGCGCGCGCGTTCGCCCTGCTCCTTGCGCTCGTCGCGTGGTCGGCGCCGGTGCTCGCGCAGGAGGCCGCCTCGCAGGCCGCGCCCGCGGCGCCCATGCCCCCGGGGCCTGCGTCCGTCGTGCCGTCGCCCGCTCCGCCATCCCCCACGCCGGCTGCCGCGGTCGTCGCCCTCAACCCTGGCGCCGGGATCCACGAGCGCCGCACGACCTGGGACGCCAACGTGGAGGGGGCGTTCGGCGCCACCCTGGCGACGCCGGCTCGAGCCTCCGGGTTCGGTCGCGCCCGACTCGGCGTCCTCCACATCCGCGATAGCCTCTACCTCTCGGCGGGCTTCACGTTCGAAGCCTCGGATCGCATCCCCGCCACGTTCGGGGTGCAGGGGGAGGCACTCCACTTGGAGACCGGGTTCTGGTTCCAGACGGGCGCCCTCCTGGATGTGCGCCCCCGCCCCGGGTTCATGGCGTCGGTGGGGTGGAGCGTCCTCGGCTTCGAGTTTCAGTACAGGGACTACGAGACGCTGGGACCAACCGCCGCGGTCTACGGGAAGCTCCGAATCCCCGTGCGGATCATCGCGCTCGCCCTGGAGCGCTGAGCCGACCTCGGTCGCACCGTCACGCCGAGCGCCTGCCCGAGGCCTGGGACGACGGGTGTCAGAATCCCATCAGGCGGGACGGGTTGTCCCACAGGACCGCTCGGAGAGCCTCTTTCTCGAGGGGAGCGTGCTCCGAGAACAGCGCGGAGACGATGTCGCTGTCGTGGTCGACGTGGGGAAAATCGGTGCCGAACACGACGCGATCCTTGCCGATGGCGCCCATCGACGCGGCGAGCATCACCTCGTCGGGCTCGAGGGCGATCCAGCACTGGCGGCGGAAGTAGGCGGAGGGGGGCATGGTCACACGGCCCAAGAGCTCCTGGCTCATTTGCTTGTACTCGAGCTCGTCGAGCCGCCAGAGCCAGTAGGGGAGCCAGCCACAGCCTGACTCCAGGAATCCGACGCGCAGCCGAGGGTGGCGCTCGAGGACGCCCCCTTCGAGGAGCGCGACGAAGGCCATCATCGCCTCCATGGGGTGTGAGCAGGCGTGCTGAGCGAAGTGCGTGGTGAAGCGCGAGGCGCCCGCGGTCTCGACGCGCGTGTGCGCTCCCTCGTGCAGCAGCAGGGGCACACCGGCGGCCTCGCAGGCCGCGTAGAACGGTTCGAGCGCAGGGGCGCCCAGCGTCTCCCCACGGACAGGGTTGGGACGGAGCACCACCGCGCGATGCCCCGACGCAAGGCCCGCCTCGAGATCACGCACCATCTGCTCGGGATCGTGCCGAGAGAGGAGGACGGCCCCCGCGAGGCGCGCCGGGGCCTGTTGGCACATGTCGGCGAGCCAGCGTGAGTAGGCTGCCGCGTAGGCGCGGGAGAGCCCCGCGTCGATCTCGTCGTCGTAGACCAGGTACCCCGCGTAGGTGGGCAGCAGCACGGCAACGTCGACCCCGGAGGAATCCATGGTCGCGAGCTGGCCCCGGGCGGTCTCGGCGGCCAGCAGATCGTCGCGGTGAGTCTGGGCGCGGAGGCCCACCTCGATGTAGCCCACCTCGGTCACTCCCCGCCAGATGGGCTTGCCGCCCACCGTGACGACGGGGGGAGTCGGCAACAACGCCTGCTCTCCCAGGCGCTCCAGGCGCTCTGCCAGCGTCTCTTCGGCCGGCGCGAGCGGCCGCACGTCCGGGGCGCGATCTCGATACTTCAATGGCAAATACTCGGGCCAGAGCGCCATGGGCTCCATGACGTGGCGATCGACGTCGATGATAGAGATTCCGTTTCGCACGCGCACCTCCGGCGGCCCTCAGACGAGCAACGGCAGCGGGTTGAGCTCTCCCTCGTCCGGGGGGAGATGGAGCCAGCCCATGACGACCGGCACCGTGTAGAGCCGCCCGGGGGCGAGGCGCGGCCACACGTGCCGCAGGCCGGGGACGATGACCTGCGCGACGCAGAGGTCCATGTCAGGGCGGGTCTTGTCGACGACCAGGGTGTCGAGCCCCAGAGCGTGGAGCCGCCTCACCCAAGTTCGTACGTGCTCTCCCAGGTCGAGGCTCCGGATCGCCGGCGCCCTCTCGGCCGCGGGGGCGTCGGGAGCCGGGTGGAGGTGCTCGAGGCTCGATGCCGCCATCCCATCCCACGGGCTGGGGGTCGAGCCCCGAGGATCGAACACCTGGTGAAGCTCGGACAGCGCTCGCTGCAGCGCCAGATCGGGATCGGAGTGGCAGCCAAAGCCGAGCGCCAGCCTGTCGGTCGGTGGGTGGACCGTTACGGCCACCACCACGGGGAGCCCGATGTCGTGGGTCACGTCGAGCGTCCACAGGGACCACCCGAGGGCCTCGTACGCGGCCCTCTGCCCCTCGAGCGCCCGGATGGACGCAGGCGGCGTGGGGGCTGGGGGACGGCGCACCCGCGCGTACCACCAGATCGCCGCGGCGTCGCGCTCCACAAGCTCGAAGAGTCCCTGCAAGATGGCCTCCTCCAGGCAGGCGCCCGCGGCGCTGCCGTTGGACGAAGGACGGCAATAGACCGCCCCGGTCTCGACGGGGGCCTCCGAGTAACAGAAGGCCAAGGGGACGAGCCGACGGGCCCCGTCCGCGAGGGACCATGCGGGGGTCCACGCGATGCGAGCGTCCTCGGGGAGGGGAGGGGGCGCGGAGCCCGCTGCCTCCTGTGCGACGCTGAAGAGCTGGAGCTGGCTCGGGAGGATCGCTTCCCCTCGGAGCTCGGCTGCGCTGGCCGTGGTGACGGCCTCGTCGCCTCGGTAAAGCCCCGAGCTGCGCTCGATGGCTTCACCCAGCGCGCTCACCCGGGCCTGTTCGGCGGTCGTTCCCTTCCCCGCGCACGGCCGGTCGAAGGCGTTCGTGACCGACACGCTACGGGGGATCGCGAGGTAACCGGAGCTGAACACGGGGCGCGCGTCTGTATGGCGTCCGGGCATCGGGTGAAGGTGGGTCACCGGCCCGAGGAGCGGGCTCACCAGGTGACGCAGGCGCTCGTAGGTCTGCCGCGGGACCTCGCGGCGAAAACCGCCGTCAGAGGAAAGGATGGGCGCGCTCGTGAGCTCCACGGGGCGCTCTCCTAGGCGGGCCTGGAGGGTGGGATCTCCGCATGAGGGGCACTGCGGGCGGCGGCGCGCGCGGTGCTCGTGGAGCTCGAAGCGCCCGAGATCCAGCGTCCAAAGGCGACCATCCCCCGCGGTGGGATCCGGCAGCGACAGGAGGGTGCGCAGCCGGATCGCCGCCAGGCCGGCCGCCGCCGCGAGGCTCGCGGGGAGGGCTGCCGCCGGGGGCGAAGGCGCGTCGCTGTCCGGGCGAGCGCGCTCGAGGAGGCGCTCCACAGGGCGCTGCTCGCGGAGCGCGTGAAACAGGCACTCGGGGCAGGGCTCCTCCGCGCGCCCCGTGAAGAGGGGGCCGACGAAGGGCTGGAGGCCGGAGGGCTTGACGAGAAAGCACGAAAGGCCGGACGAGAGGGCAGCTCGGCTCTCCTCGGAGCACGCGGCTGAAAGGTAGTCGGACGCGACGATCACCCGGATCCTTGCCGGAGGCCCGATCTCGAAGCCCGCCCCCCGCAGGGCGTCCGCCATCGCCCGAGCCGCGCTGTCCGCAGGATCGGTCGCGGAGGCGAGCTCCAGGCGCGCCGCGGCGTGGGGCAGCCGCAGCCCGGATTCGAAGGCGAGGCGCTCCGCGTGGCCCAGGGCGACCTCCTCGAGGACGCCTCGATCCTCGAGGTGCGCGAGGATCTGGAGGGCGCGCGCGGGCGACGCCGAGCCCCGGCACGCGTCGATGATCTGCTCGACGTCGCGCGTCCCGGTCGACGCGGCGAGCACCGCGGCGACGTCCTCGCCCCCCACGGCGAGGCGCTCGCGCTCCCCGACAAGAAACACGACCCCCGACGGAGCGTGGCGAGCCATTTCAAGGTGGTGTGCGAGGCGCAGGACGCGCCGGAGAGGATCCGGCGGCGTGGCCATCATCCGCAGGTGAAGGGATACTGGGCGCCGGTGTCGTTGTAGGCGGCCAGCGCGACCGCGTTGAGCTCCGGGGTCCTCGGCGCCACCGGAAGGTTGACCAGGATCTCGGTGTACGGGAACATGCCCCAGTAAACGTCGTTCAGCCAATGGAGCCCGCCGAAACCGGCGTCGGGTAGCGGGAATTCCTTGAACTTGAGGGTGAAGTTCCACGGGATGATGCAGTCCATGGAATCCTGTACGAGCTGCCGGGCGTCCTCTGCCGCGTAGAGCATCGCCCGGTAGTCGTCCTTGAGCCAAGCCAAAGCCAGGATGCGGGAAGTGACCACACCGAAGGCGGCAAAGTCTGGCGGCGCTTCGGAGTACTCGTTGGTGGGTTGGCCGAGCATGGTCGGGAATCGGAAACAATACTCGGCGAGCATATCCGCCTCGTGTTCTTTGTCCTTCGGTTTCTCCGGCAAGTAGACGGTGAACGAGTCCGCGAACCCAAACCAACCGTTGGCGCCGACCGGCTCCCAGACCGGTCGGGTCCCCTCATCGGCGGCGATCTGGAACTGGATGTTGAACGGGAATTTGAATTTGTACTGCTCCTCGAACAGATCGAGGACACCTCGCCTGTCTTGCGAGTGTTGGAGGAGCTTGCCCAAATAGTCCGGCTCTCGCCACGCGCGCGCGATGGCTCGGAGGTAGGCGGTTCGCAACGACGGGAAGGGGGCGGAGTCGGTCTGTTTCACGGGAGAGTCTCCTTGGGGGCTTCGGTCTCGGGTCGTCGCGGTCGCGTGAGGTCGGGGAAGGCGGCTCGGAGTCCATCGAGCCGCTCTTCGAGGGCGGGGCTGCGCCCGAAGTGGTGCAGCTGGTCCGCGATGGCGGCCGCCTCGAACCGGGACATCCCCTGTTCGCGAGCGAGCTCCCGCGCGCGATGGAAGGCATCCAGGGCCACGCTCGCGTCCGGGGAGGCGAGGCGCATCTCGAAGACCGCGCGGCGTCGCCACAGCTCGGCCTCGAACACGTGCTCACCCAGGCGATCGCCGAGCGCGAGGTACTCCTTCACGTACCCGATCGCCTCGTCGAAATGGGACGCGTCGGCCTCGATGTCGGCGAGGAACGAGCCGTAGTACGTCAGGATGAGGTTGCAGTTGATGGACTTGAGGATGCCGATGATCGTCGCCACCCCTCGGAGGTCCCCCGCCGCCCACGACGCGATCGTCGCGCCGTACCCCTCGAACGCGGGCAGGCCAAACGTCTTCGAAGCCTCGAGCAGCTCTCCCGTGCTGGCCAGCGCGGCGGGTTTGTCGCCGTTCATCTGGTGGATCTGGCTGATGTAGAGGAGCGCGATGCCCAGCGACGGGACGTGCTTGATCTCGCGCGCCCAGGCGATGGCCTCGTTCGCGAGCGAGAGGGAGCGCGTCGAGCGGCCGATGCCCCACTGCACGAGCGCGAGCTGGGCCGTCGACCACACGCGACAGTCCATCCCGTAGGAGGAGGCCTGGTAGTGGTCGCGCGCCGGATCATAGAGGCCGCGGGCCTTCTCCAGCCATGCTTCGGCCTCGAGGAAGCGGCCCTCGGCATGGAAATTGACCCCCTTGGCGGTGGCCGCCACCGACCGCAGGGAAGGGTCCTCGAGGCGGTCGGCGAGCTCGACGAGCTCGTCCGCCACCCTCCGGCACGCCGCCCGCTCGCCCGCGACATGGTGGTGCATGTACAGGCCGAAGAGCGTCGACACCGTGTGCTCGATCTCCTTGCTCCGGGGCAAGAGCTCGCGGGATTTCTCGGCGAGCGCGCGGACCGAAGGGGCGGCCCAACCCTGGACCGACATGAGCGCCTGGAGCTTCACGCCGTTCAAGCGCAGCTCGGCGTCCACGCGCGCCTCGTCGGGCAGCTCGGACAGCCAGGCGGCCACCTGCTCGGCCTGCGCTGTGGCCTCGGCGTTGCTGCTCTTGGCCAGGGAGGCGAGGGCCGCCTCGGTGCCGCGGCGGATCGCGGCTTCGAACGCTCCGGCCCCGGCGTGGTGCCGAGCCAGCTCGCCCGGGCTGCTGTGGGGCGTGTCCGGGAACTGGTGCTCGAGGACGGAGGCCACGTGGGCGTGGACCTTGCGCCGGATCTCGGCCGGCATGCTCTCGTACGCCGTATCCCGGATGAGGGCGTGGCGGAACACGTACGTGGAGCCCACCACGAGGCGCCGCCGATAGACGAGCTTCGCCTGCGTGAGCTCCCTGAGCGCTCGGGCGACGGCGGGCTCGTCCACGCCGGCGGTCGCCAGCAGGATCGCACCGTCGAACTCGCGCCCGAGCACAGCCGCGATCTGCGCGACGGAGCGCGCGTCCCCGAGTCCATCGAGGCGCCCCGCGAGCAAGCTCCGGAGCGTCGCGGGGATGGATCGCAACTCGGTCGAGCCTCCTTGCTCGGCGAGCATGCGCGTCAGCTCCTCGACGAACAGGGGGATCCCGTCGGCCCTCTCGGCGATCGTCGAGAGGGTCTCTTCGTTCGGCGCGTTCGGGCCGACCCACGCTTGGCGCGCCAGGCTCTTGCCGTCCTCCAGCGAGAGGCGATCGAGGTTCATCCGCGTGACCTGCGGGCTCTTCCACGGGACGTCGAACTCCGGGCGGGCCGTGCAGAGCAGGAAGGGAGGGGGGTCGCCCTGGGTGTCGAGCAGCCGCCCGAGGAGCTCCAGGGTCGTCGGATCCGCCCAGTGGACATCTTCGACGAGGACGACCCTCGCCCGCCCCTCCACGGCGCGGGCGAGGATCGTAACCAGCGCCTCGAGGAGCAGCTCGCGTTGACGATACGGCGCCATCACCGCGGGCTCGAACCCGGGCGGCAACGGGGTGGACAACCATACGCACAGGATGGGCACGAAGCGCCGAGGATCGAGCCCGTAGGCCGCGAGCCCCTCGATCATCCGCTCGCCCACGCCCACGCCGTCCGCGCCGGACAGGCCCAGAGATCGAGCGAGGATGGGCAAGATGGGCGAGAGCGCCGTGTTCCGCTGCTCCGCGAGGCAGCGGCACTCGTCGACCGGGAGGCTACCCTGCCGCGCGCTCACGAGCAGCTCGCGCACCAGCCGAGATTTGCCGATGCCAGGCTCGCCGATGACGAGCGCCAGCCTGGCCCCACCTCGCCCGTCGACGTGCAGCAGGCGCTCGAGCTGGGAGAGCTCGATCCGGCGCCCGATAAACGGGGGCGAGCCCGACTGTCCTGGACGGAAGGTGAGCGCCTCCCCTCGGCGCTCGCCGGTGAGCCGCGAGGTGGGCGCTGGCCGCGCCTCCCCGTTCAGGCCGACGGCGTCCCCGCTCTCCATCTCGGCGAACGGCTCGAGCAAGCGCGCGCTCTCGGCGCTGAGCAGGATGGTGTTCGCGGGGGCGGCCGAGGCCAAGCCGACCGCCTTGGCGGGGGTGATGCCCTCCGGGATCTGGCCTTGAAACACGGTGACGTGTCCGCTGTGGATGCCGGTGCGCATCTCCAGCACCAGGCCGCTCGTGGTGCTGAGCCGCTCGCTCCGCTTGCGGAGATCCTCGGACATCTCGAGCACGGTGCGCACCGCCCGCCGGGCGTCCGTGTCGCTCGACGAAGGGTAGCCGAACATGGCCACGAGCTGGTCGCCGAGCTGGCCCGTGATGGTGCCGCCGTAGCGGACGAGCGCGTCCCGGCACAGCGAGAGCTGATCGCGCAGGACGGGATCGAGCGCCTCGACGGAGGCGGGGTGCTCCCCCGTGGGGACCAGGCGCAGCCGGAGGGCGACGACGGTAACGTGCCGCTGCTCGACCCGTGGCTCGGCCGCAGACAGCGCGGAGGTCTCGGTGGCGCATGCGCCCGCGGAGACGCTCCCTCCGCTCTGGAGGGAGCCCACGAGATCGCCCAGGTGCATGCGCCGGAGCTCCGCGTGGAGCTGGGCTGCGTCCCCGGCGCGCTCGGCTGGATCCTTGCGCAGGACGCGCCGCAGGAAGTCGCCCAGCGGGTGTCCGACGAGGTTGTTCGGGAGCGCGATCTCCACGGGGCTCAGGTGCTCGTGGTAGATCTCGGCGAGCGTCGAGCCAGCGATCGGGAGCTGGTTGGTGAGGCACTCGATGAACATGAGGCCCCACGCGTAGTGATCGGTCTTCGTTGTGGGCACGTCGCCACGAAGCTGCTCGGGGGCACAATATTTCGGGGTTCCGACGAGCTCGTGCGACCGTGTGAGGTTGTGGAACGCGGTGTCGCGCGCCTCCAGCGTCAGCGTGCTGATCCCGAAATCGAGCACCTTGACGTGCGTCGAGCGGCCTATCGTCTGGAGCATGATGTTGGCGGGCTTGAGATCGCGATGCTCCACGCCCGCCGCGTGCGCGGTCGCGAGCGCGTCGAGCACCTGACCCATGATGTCCGCGACGCGCTCGGCCGAGAGCGGGCCCTCGCGATCCAGCAGCGCGCGCAGCGTCTCGCCGGGCACGAGCTCGTAGACCGCGTAGTAGATGTCGTCGGGGGTGCGTCCCTTGTCGAGGAGGCGCACGATGCTCGGGTGCCGGAGCCCCGCGCACAAGGCTGCTTCTCGCTCGAAGCGAGCGATCTGCGAGGCCGCGACCGAAGGGGACCACGTCGCCTGCGGGCGCAGCACCTTGACGGCCACCTCCTGGCCAGTGTTCGCGTGAACCGCGCGATACACCGAGCCGAAGCCGCCGCTGCCCAGCTTGTTGACGATCGTGTAGTGGGGAGTCAGCGTGGCTGCGAGGCGCTCGACCAGTCCTTCTTCGTCAGCAGTCCCCTTGTCCCTCGGCTCCGCGGTGTTCGCGAGGGGGTTGGTCCATGTCATGCTGACGGGCATAAGAAGCTAGCAACACCAGACCCGCACCGGCCTGTCAAGGTTCCAGCTCTGCCATCGCTCCTTCCTGCCCCCTTCACTCCACATCAAGGCCTTTGTTTATTCGAAGACGACCCGGAAGAGCTCGACCGGATCGACCTTGCCACGCAGAAGTCGAAACCCGAGCGGGGCGACCTCGATCCCGGCGGCCTGCGCGCGCGCCGCGGTCCTCGCGTCGAGCACCACCTCCCCGGTGGCGGCGGCGCTGCAGAGCCGGGCGGCCACGTTGGTGGCGTCGCCGACGGTCGCGTACTGCACGTACTCCGGGGAGCCGATGTTGCCCGCGGCCACGAAGCCGGTGTTGATCCCGATGTGGATCCCGATCTGCTGCCCAGGGCCGAGGTCCGCGGAGAGGGCGCGCGCCGCGCGCTGCATCTCCATCGCCGCGCGCACGGCGCGCTCCGGATCGTCCTCGTGCCCCACCGGGACGCCCCAGGCGGCGAGGAGCGCGTCGCCGATGTATTTCTCGAGCGTCCCCTCGTGATGGAAGACGATCTCGGCCATGATGGGGAAATACCGGTTGAGGAGCGCGATGAGCTCCACGGGGCGCATTCGAGACGACATCTCGGTGAACGAGCTGATGTCGGAGAAGAGCAGCGTCGCCTCGGCCTCGACGGTCGCGAGGCGCCCTCCGCCCGTCTTCATCATGGCGGGGACTACCGTGGGGGGGAAGAAGCGAAGCAGGCTCCTGCGCATCACGGCCTCCTCCGCGAGCTTCTGGTTGAGCGTGGCGTTCTCGATGGCGACGGCGGCCTGGCTTGCGAACGCCGAGAGGAACTTGAGATCCTCGGCGTCGAAGCGATCGAGCTTGGTCCGGTTGTCCACGTACAGCACGCCGAGCGTCGCGTCGCGCGGCTTGAGGGGCGCGCACATCGCGGTGCAGATCGCCTGGGTCACCACCGAGTTCACGTCGGACAGCCTGCGATCCGCCGGCACGTTGGAGAACAGGGCCGCCTCGCCGGTCTCCATCACGTGGCTCGCGATGCTCCTGCTGAACGTCGCGTTGAGCGAGGTGGCGCCGCCTGGGGACCGGGAGACGCGGGGCTCCAGCTTGCCGGTCTCCGGGCTGGGCGTGAGGATGGCGGCGTGGTCGATGTCGAGGATCTCGGCGGCCAGCGAGAGGACGCTCTCGAGGAGCGTGTCGAGGGGGGCAGGCGAGCCGAGGAGCTGGGCCACCTTGAGCAGGATGCGGAGCTTGTCGCTGTCGCGGTCGAGCCGTGAGGACGGCGTCCCGACCTTGAGCGCGCCGGCGCGGAGGAGATCGAGCATGGCCATCCGCGTGATGTCGCCGTCCAGCGCGAGCGTGAGCGTCGGCGCCATCGCGGGGGTAGGTTGCGGCGGAGCGGCGCGGACCGCGGCTGGCTCGCACTCGTAGACGGCCGGGACGTCGCCGAACCGCAGCGCGTGCGCGGACCCGAGGGCGAGGCTCAGGACCCTCCCTCCGTCCACGAACGTGCCGTTCTTGCTCTCGAGATCGTGGAGGAACACGCTGTCCTCCCGGACTTCGAGGCGCGCGTGCTCCCGCGACAGGCTCCGGTGCTGAATCGCGACGTCGTTGTCGCCTGTGCGACCGATGGTCGTCCGGCCTTCCTTCAGCTGGAAGAGCTGCTCCTCTGGGGTGCCCGGGAAGATGATGAGACGTGGCGCCACGTCTATACAGCTAGCACGAGGGTTGCCCGCGCTCTCGGGTTCCGTCTACGCTGGGAGGGACGGGCATCCTCAGGGGGCGGCACCCAAGACGGCCGCGCCAGGACGCGCGCACGCAGCTCGTGGCGCGGTCCAAGGACTCCGTGCAGCCGTACAAGCGGGTACCTCGGGCACCCATTTGGCACCGTGTCGCTGTACGGGAAGCTCGTCCCATGAACAGCGGAGGAAGTGATCTTCATGCAGTAGATTGGATAATATAAGCCGTGCCAGATTTAAAATGATGAGTTCCATCGGCAGGGTTCCGGGGTCGCTCCCCGGAGAATCTATTTTTCCTTGAAGGTATCGACGAGGACATGCGTTCTCGTCGGTGAGGGTCTGGAGAGCTTGCCGTCTTTGTCGGCGTAGACGAGCCAGTAATGGAGCTCGATGCCGGGGCGCAGCCCTGTGACGAGCTGGCCGGGGACGATTCCCTCGGGCTCCATGTTGACGGCGGCCTGCCCGTCGGCGTGGGCGCTGACCCACAGGTAATAGGCCTTGGCGCCCGGTACGCGCCTGAAGTCGATATGGGCGCGCGTGCCGTCGTATTCGCGCTCGGGAGGGCGGATTCCCAGGATCCTTGGCGCCTCGAGCGCGCCGGTCCTGGCCATATCGGCGATGGGGTTGGGGAGCGGCCCCACGCGCTCGGGCAGCGGCATGCGGAGGCGGCTCTCCCGGACGGCCTCGGCCGTGGCGTCGGCCGGCTCGTCATATTCGACCAGGAGCTTGCCGAAGCTCACCTCGTTGGACGCCGCGGGCTGCACGTCGTTCACGTAGAGGAGGTGCGATCTCTGTTCGACCACGATGGCCTCCAGCCGGAGCGGAAGATCGACGATCCCATCGCCGCCGTCCGAGCGCCACCAGGTCGTCCCGTGCTTGCGGAAGCTGTCCCAGCCGGCGTGCCCTGGCAATTCGAATGTGAGATAGCGCCAGCCATCGAATTTGAACTGGCTCCAGGAGTGGACGTCGTCGCAGTTGGACTCGTTCTTGGCGCCTATGCTCTCCCAGCGCTCGCCCTTGGCGTCACGCAGGACGTAGATGAAGCGGCCCCAGTCGCTCGCGCCCTTGACCCACAGGCCCAGCTTCGCCGGCGCGCCGAGGAGCGTCGGCGCAGGGCCCCTGGGGCGGACGACGTTGTACCAGGGCATCAGCTCGTGCACTCTGTCCTGCTTCTCGAGCCTCGTGGTGAGCACGTTGCCGAGCGCCCGATCCCGCTGGATCCTCGAGGTGAACCGGCCGGCGTAGTGCATCATTCCCCAGTGGTTGGTCTCCAGGGTGGCGTCGCGCTCGCTCGTGAACGACCAGGAGCCGTCGCCCAGATCGGCCGCGATCTTCGCGCCCTCGGCGGGCCTGGCGTCGGAGTGGTCGGGCTCGCCGACGGCCGCGGAGGTGACGCGGGCCCTGGCCACCGTCACGTAGGTCACCGAGGGATCTGTGAGCAGGGTCACCTTGCCGCCGGAGCTGGCGACCCTGCGGGTGTTGTTCATCGAGTCCGTCACGTCCACGGGCTCGTCCCCGTCGAGGGTGAGCGTCACGGGGCGCTTGCCCGCGAGCGTCCACAGCGCGTAGACATGGCCCTTGCCGTCCGCTCTCTTGAAGCGCAAGGCGAAGGTCGACGTCGAGCCTGTCCCGACCCACCCATCGAAGCTGGCTTCGTTGAGCCTGTCGGTCATGGTCGCGTAAGCGGCATAAGCGGGCTTGGGGTTACCATGAGGGATTTTCCCCTGGATACCGCAGCCGCCGTAGTGCTCGGCGCCGTAATAGTCGGCCGAGTCAAACGAGAACCACCCTGAATAAAAGCGCTGGACGCCGTACGCCATCGAGAGGAGCGTCCAGCGGTGATAGATGTCCATCTGCTCGCGCCAGGAGACGGCGCCGGGCTCCGTGGGGACGAAGATACCCTCGACGAATCGAAGATCGGGGCTGGGGATACCGGCTTTCTCGTATTCCTTTCGTACCCAGTAAAGACGATGGATCGATTGTTCGTGGAGCTGGCGCTCGGGGATACGCTCGAAGCCGGGCACGTCGAGGCCCGAGCCGTCGAACAGGTGCTTGGGGAACCCTCCCCGGAGGAGCGGCCAGACAAAGCCTGGATCGCCCCACGGGAGGAAGATCTTGAGGCCGGGGAGCCGCCTCCGGACAGCCTCGGCGGCGATCAGCGAGGTGTTGAAGAACAGCTTGAGCCGCTCCTTCTCCTCGCCTGTGGGCTCCATGGGCCTCTCGCCCCAGTACTCGGGCGGGTGACCGGTGGTCATCCGAGGGCTGATCTGGGGCTCGGCGTAGAGGTAGACATGATCGGGCCGGAACCCCTCCGGGACCGGGGCCCTGGACTCTCGCCATTTTCCAAGGATTTCCTTGGTGAACGCCGCGATCTTCGTGGGGTCGTGAGGCTCTCTGATCGCCCACGGCTGGGGTTCGACCTCCCAGGAATCCGAGGGGACCCTGGACCAGTGCCTGTCGACCAGCGCCTGCTCCTCGGGCGGCAAACCAAGAGGATAGCCGGTGCTGGTGCGCGCCCCGGCCATCGTCATCACCCGGACGTGGTGCTCCGCCTTGGGGCCGCCGTGGCCGCTGCCGTAGCTCCAGAAGCCGAACAGGGCGCCGCGACCGGGGGTCCAGCGCGGGCTGCGCGTGTCGGGCGCCAGCTTCACCAGCGAGCGGGCCTCCGTCCAGGTTTGCCCGGCGATCGTCAGGGTGGCCTTGATGTCGTGGTATCCGAAGAGGTGGACCGGTACGGCCACCCTGAGGATCACCGGCGAGCCCCCGGCCGGGAGCGTCACGCTCTCCTCGCGCCTGGTCTCCTCCTCGCCGTCGTGGCTGCGCGTGACGACGAGCAGCTTGCCCGCCTGGGCGATGGGGGTCTTGTTGGTGAGCGTGGCGGTGTAAGAGGGCTGCGCGGGCGCCTGCCAGACGTGGCCAAAGACCGCCGGCCTCCACTCGAAGCCGACGGGCGTCTCCTGGAGCGTGGCGGCGTAGACGTGGACGCCCGAGGGGAGCCCGGCCTGGTGGTAACCGTAGCTTATCGGATCGGGATAGGTCCGGTAGAGCCTGACCTGCTTGGTGAGCTCGACCTCGACGATATCCATGTCCCCGAAGGACGAGAGCAGGCCAGGGTCCAGCGGGATGGTGACCAGGTAGAGGCTGGCCTTTCGTCCGTCGCCGAGCGTGACGGGGAGCGCCCTCGGGACCGCGCTGCGCGCGGAGGCGAGCTCTGCTCTGGCCCCGAAGGAGTGGGCGAAGCCCGCGCCTGGCCGGTAGAACATCGCGGTGACGACGGGGACGCTCTCGCCCTCGCCGTCGCTGGCGGCGATCAGGTGGAGGGCATTGAACTGGCCATTGGCGACGCGGAGCTGGATACGCACGGGATCGCGCTCGGCGCTGCCGATCCACCGCGCCATCGGGCCGTAGTGCGCCGCGGAGTACCCCGTCCAGTTCGCCTGCCGGAGCGCGCTCCGCCCCACGTCGATGTGATCGTGGCCCTCGGGGTTCACGCCAGGGAACACGAAGGGGATCCCCCGCACGACGACGGTCGTCCCCGCCGGCGGGAGCGATTCTGGGGTGACGTGCGCGCCCTGGAGGAGGCCTCGCGCATTGGCATATCCGGCGATCTCGATGGGCCGATAGCCCCGGAGCGCCGCCGCGTCGTTCAAGGCCTTTGTCTCGAACCGCGAGACCTGCGCGCCGGACCCGAGCTCGAGCCGGATCGTCCCCTCGGGATCGATCGCGGCGTCGGTCTTGTGCGCCACGAGGCGGTCGTCCAGCCAGAACCGCGCCGAGCCCTTACGCAGCTCCGCGCGGATCGCCACCCACTTGTCCTTCAGCTCGGGAAGCTCGGACATGTCGTGCTCGATCTGCGTCCGGAGCTCCTCGGGCCAACCGGGCAGGAACTGCTCGAACGCCCGGAGCCTGTAAGAGAAGGAAGACGAGACCGCCGGGACCCAGGGGAGCGCCTCGAACGATTTGGGGTCGAAGAGCGGGGCGTCGTCTTGCTCCACGCTCGCCGAGACCGTGGAAGGGGATTGGCTCCCCGAGAGGAGCAGGCGAAAGTTGGCATTGCGGACGAGGATGGCTTTGGGATCCCCGGGGTCGGGTGTCCGGACTTCTCTCTGGGCGAAGGTGAACGTGGCCGTGGTGCTGGCCCCGCTGGGCCGAAACCGGACCAGGGCGCGCACCTCACGATCGCCTGTGTATTTCGTCGGGCCGTCGGGCGCGCCGCCATCCGACACGTCATCGATCGAGAGCGGGGTGGGCGCCGCGGATTCGACGGCGGTCCACCACGGGCCGGACGCCGGGGACGCCGGGTGCGAGCCTTCCTGGGGATGCATGTCCTTGCTCGCCGCGCCGCAGCCAACGATCAGCGCAACGCTCAGCCCGCACGCCGTCTTCGCCCCGGCCCGCACGATGCGCTCGAGCACAGCGAGCGTTCCCTCCCGATCTTCGGCCATGGTGAATTGTACTCCAGGCGCATGAGCCAGCTCCACATCCGTGGCGCGAGAGCGCTGAGCTCGGCCCTGGGGCAGGCCACCTCCCAGTCCTCGGCGGCGCCCTCTACCTATTGCCGGCGCGTAAGCGCGCCGAAGGAGAGCGCCTCATCCGTCGCGGAGCCCACTCGGCGCAGCTCAGGGGGTGAGGGCGCGCGGGTGCCGTGGTCGCTCCGTGGCGGGTCCACACCCCCGTCAACCCTTCAGGGCCTCGTGGACCGAAGAGCGCTGGACGCGTGCGCGAAGTACATGCGCGAGCTGGCCCTGCATGCGGTACGGCGACGCCCTGCGTGACGGACTGCCGATTGCCACCGGGGTCATCGAAGGGGGGTGCCGTCACCTGATTCGTCGGCGCCTTGGAATCGGCGGGGCCGCTGGAGTACGGAGGGGGCGGAGGCGATCCTGTTGCTCCGTGCCACCGCCGGGTCTTGCTGGGAAAAGTCCCTTGGATCCCTTACGGTCGGTGATGAGGAGAAAAATGAGCCAAAAACGTCGACTTCTGACGTGTTCGCAGGGTCTCACCATGGCCTTGCTCCTCGTCATCGCACCGAACACTGCGAGCGCGCTTATTCCAACCGCCGTTGGCGGACGGCCAGGTGAAACCGATGTCGCCATCCGTGTGTCTCTGGAGCGCGGCCTCGTCGAGCCCAACGAGAATCAGAATTCCTGGCAGAAGGCACGCTGGAACATGTACACCATCGATGCGGGGCGAAACTTCGGTTCCGTGGGCCCCCTGCGCGACTTCTTTGTTCGTCTCGGTTACACGTACGTCTACAGCCCCGCCGAAGTCAGCGAGCGCTCACCTGTGTTGCCCGCGCGGTGTCTGGGCCGCGCACTCCCTGGAAACGTCTGCGAGTTCTACCCGTCCGATAGCTCGAGTATGATAAGCCCTGCGGTGGGCTTCAACCTCATTCACGATGGCGACTTCGCGTTCGGCGTCTTTCTGCAGGGCAACGTTCCGCTCAGCCTCGACGCGACCAAGTTCGTCCAGCCGCGCGTCGATCATGTGGGCGGCGGGACGAACGTTGGTGTTCGCCTTCGGCCTTGGCTGACCTTCGAGACTCGTATGTACTTTGGCTCGGGGCTCATTGGATCGCCGAAGCGGCAGAATGCAACCGTTGCCATCATTAGCGTTTTCGGCCTTCAAGCCTCTCGATGGTTGCTCCCCTGGAAGATCGGCATCAAGTTCGGGCCGTATTTCGACGGAGACCTCACCGAGCGAACCGACGAGCGATACGACGCGGCTTACACCGCAGGCTTTGATCAAGGTGTGCGTGATCGCATCCGAATGATGCGGTTCGCCGGGGCCATCTTCCCCTACGTTCAGATCACGGAGCACGCCGTCCTGGAGCTGTCCTACGTGCAAAAGCTGTTCGGCTACGACACGCCAGCGACCCAGTTCTTCACGGCTGGGGCTCGATTCGCCTTCTGACGGGAGTCGTTTTTAACCCATCACGAACTACCTGCGAGTCTTTCGCCTCTTGGCCACCATCGTGGACGAACTCGCAGCGCTTGACGCCGAAGACGCGCGCACCGCTGCGGACGCGCTGCCGGTGACCGACCGGATCCTCCGGGAGTCCATGCGTCTCTTCCCCCCCCCGTGACCACGGTCACGCGCGGTCTGTCACTGTTCACGCCCCGCGCAAATTGCGCTAGTCAATCGCCATGCTGCGCCAGCTCGCCGAAGGTCTCTGGGTGGTCGAGCGGCCCCTGCGCTTCGGCGGGGTTGCGCTCGGCACGCGCATGAGCGTCGTGCGCCTGCGCGACGGCGGCTTGCTCTTCCACTCGCCGGTGGCGCTCGACGACGCCCTGCGCGCCGCGCTGCTGCGCCTCGGCACGCCGCGCTACGCGGTGGCGCCGAACCGCTTCCACCATCTCTTCGTCGGCGACTATCGGCGCGCCTTCCCGCAGGTGAGGCTCTACGCCGCGCCGGGATTGCCGGAGAAGCGGCGCGATCTGACCTTCGACGGGGTGCTGTCCGACCTGCCGCCGCCGGAGTGGGCCGGCCAGCTCGATCAGGAGCTCTTCAAGGGCTTCCCGTTCGTGAGCGAGGTCGCCTTTTGCCACCGCGCCAGCCGCACGTTGCTGACCTGCGATCTGGCCTTCAACCTCGGCCCCGAGGCGCCGTTCGCGACGCGCCTCGCCTTTCGCCTGGTCGGTGGCTACGGCCGCTTCGGGCCGACCCTGGTCGAGAAGCTGCTCATCCGCGATCACGCCGCGGCGCGCGGCTCGATGGAGAGCATCCTCGGCTGGGATTTCGACCGCGTCGTCGTCGCCCACGGCACCGTGCTCGAATCCGGCGGCCGCGAGGCGCTGCGGCATGCGTATCGCTGGCTGCTTGGTAATTGAAGAGCGACCGCGCTGGCGTATTGATACCAAGCAAGCCGCCGCTCGAGGCGACTCTTCCGATCTTCGCGCCGTGGATCGTGACGCTCGCCCGCGCCAAGTCCCTTGACTCGCTCACGGTCCTCCGGAGGGATGAACCAAGCATGCTAAAGAGAGTATTCGGGGTGGTGGCCTTCGCGGCGTTCGCGAGCATGGCCTCGGGTGTGGGGTTGTAGCTCGACGACCACGACCGACGGAGATGCCCAGGCCGATGGAGCCCCTCTCTCCGACAGCGGGGGGTCGAGGGACGCGGCAACGGACTCGACGAGCCCTCCACCGCCTCCACCGCCTCCACCGCCTCCGCCGCCTCCGCCGCCGGACGGATCCCGGGACGCGGCGCCGGATGGGCGGAGAGACGCTTCGCGCAGCTGCTACGACGAGACCGACGCGATCATGCTCGGCACGAGCACTCTCCCGCCCGTCGCGTCGCGCGGGCTCTGCACGGCCACGCAGATCAACGATTTTCAGGTGAACTGCCTGGGCCCCACCGCCAGCTTCGCCAGATGCAAGGCGTTCGTGGACGACGTGGCCAACACGGCCTGCCTCCCCTGCATCCAGGGCAGCGCCGCAGGTCCCGCGCCGGTCCTGCTCCCGGCCAACGCGACTGGCGACAGCGTCTTCGTCAACACCTTCGCCTGCGGCTTCCTGGTGATAGGTCAGCCCGCCTGCGCCAACCCCTCGGCCAGCTTCCTCATGTGCGTCAGCTCGACTGCGATCGACGCGGCGTGCAGGGGCGCGGACTTCATCGGTACCTACACCAAGGTCGCCAACTACCTCTGCGGCCCCTGAGCCTCGCGCCTCCATGCGCGCAGGCGTTCACGGCCCTCCCTCGGGGCTCAACCCCGATCTTGTCGATGTGGGGGTCGGCAGCGGCGACGGACTCGGCGAAACTCTCGCGATCGATGGCTCGACGACCGCCGCCGGAGGTGAATCTCGGATAACCTCGGCGTCATGTCGGAGCGCGATCTCGCGGGCAAGGTCTTTCTGGTCACCGGCGCCAACACCGGAATCGGCCGCGTCACGGCGGAGGAGCTGGGGCGGCGAGGGGCGAGGGTCCACCTGGCGTCACGCTCCGAGGAGAAGACCCGCCCGGTGATCGAGGCCATTCGTGCGAGGGGAGGGAGCGCCGAGTTCCTCGCTCTCGATCTCGCCGATCTGGGGTCGGTGAGGAGGGCGGCCCAGAGCTTCCTCGCGACGGGCGAGGAGCTCCACGGCCTCGTGAACAACGCGGGCCTCGCGGCGCTGCGCGGCGTGACCAGGGAGGGCTTCGAGCTCACCTTCGGCACCAACCACCTGGGGCACTTCCTCCTGACGACGCTGCTGCTCCCCAGGCTCAGGGCGTCGGCTCCTTCTCGCATCGTCAACGTCTCCAGCAAATCCCACTTCAGGGCCAAGGGGATAGACTTCGACGCCCTCCGCCAGCCCATGCGCACCCTGACCGGTATTCCAGAGTACGAGGTGAGCAAGCTCTGCAACGTGCTCTTCACCACGGAGCTCGCCCGTGGCCGGGCTGGCGAGGGCGTCCGAAGCTACGCCCTGCACCCCGGAGTGATCGCGAGCGACGCATGGCGCCAGGTGCCGTGGCCGATCCGTCCGCTCCTCACGATGTTCATGAAGAGCACCGAGGACGGCGCCCGCACCACGCTCTGGTGCGCGACCTCCCCCGAGGTGGCCCAGGACGACGGCCTGTATTACGACGACTGCGCCCCGAGGCCTCCCTCGAGGATAGCCGAGGATCCGGCCCTGGCGCGCCAGCTCTGGGAGAGGAGCGAGGCCTGGAGCGGCACGAGCGCGGTGGGATAGTCTCCAGTCATGGATAATCTCTCGCAGGAGGGGGCTCGGGTCTGGCTCGCCCGTTTGCTCGCGGCTCTGCCGATCGCGCTCCCCTCGATTCTCCTGGCGTTCGGGGGCGCCTCGCTCTGGCAGGCCCTGCGAGCGAAGATCCCGCTGCCCCCGGGTCCAGGCCTCGGGCCGCAGCACTCGCACAGTCCTCAGGCTCCGCCCGCGCGGTATCCCTATCAGGGGCCGCCTCCGGCCTGATACCGGCGCCCCCTCAAGGCTGCACGATAGGCTCGCAGACCTCACCCCCACCGCGATGAGCGGCGCGTCACCAGACCCCCTTGAGCTGCACGGCGGCTGGCCCCAGCCCCACGGACGTGGCCCTGGGGGCCGTGAACCAGAGCGCAGCTCCGGCGGCCAGCCCGACCCCTCCGATCACGAAGGCCAGGGTGGAGATCGTGCCGTCGGTCCTGGCCGAGTTGCGCAGGTCGAACCCTGCCTGGAGGCAGTCGTTCGGACCGGGCTGCCCGCAGGTGGCCCTCGACTCGTCGTTCCTCGACTTCGCCGAGAGCCCGAAGACGCTGCCCAGCACGACACCCGCGAGCCCGACACCCGCGGCCGCCGCGCCGACGATGCGCTGCGCGTTGCCCCCGCGCGCGGCCGGTCGAGGCTCGCGGGGAATGGGCGGCGAGCTCTCGGGCTTCGCTGTCCGGGCGAGGACCACCCGCTCGCGGCGCCCCTTCTCCGCCTCGCCCAGGGTGAGCGTCCTCTCGACCGGAGGGAGCCCGGGCGCGGTGAACGAGAAGCGGTGCTCGCCGGGATCGAGCGAGAGCGGCGCCTCCGCGACCGCCTCGGGGAGGGCTTGCCCGTCCATGGAGATCGCGACCGAGGGGAGCGGGGCACCCGAGCCGTCGACCAGTTCGAACACCACGGTCGGGCTGGCCGCGTCGATCCGCTCAACCCGGCGAGCGCACTCGATCTTCACCACCTCCGGGCAGCTCGAGGACGCGCAGACGAGCGCCTGCGCCCGGGCCGCGCGCAGCTGGCGCTGGGCCCTCAGCGCGATCGACGACTCGTTCGCGGCGAGGCACTCGCCGGGCGTGGGCTCGGCGGCGCTCGAGGGCGAGGCCGCGAGCAGGAACAGGCAGGTGATGTTGGCGTTCCACGCAGCTTGCAGGCGCATTTCCGTGGCTCAAGGTAGCACGGGCTGCGTGGGGACGGAGAAGCACTCCGGCTTGAAGTGCTTCTCGCCGTCCTTGTCCACGACGTAGCTGGGATCGCAGTTCGGGTTCCTGGCGGGCTGGGCCGACGGGCGCGGCGCCAGGGGTTGCCCCGACGGCCTCGCCGCGGGCTGCGCCGACGGACGAGGGGCGGGCGCGGCGGGCAG
>SXGT01081677.1_pt1 | contig 20619 bp, 17 predicted proteins | sample 3176221 | NCBI WGS metagenome assembly SXGT01 (sample SAMN11356862, study PRJNA531348) | freshwater metagenome | isolation source: freshwater sample F1-120 | place: China: Fuxian Lake, Yuxi | collected 2017-12-25
CGATGCGTCAGCCCGCGAATCGGGCTAGACTGGAGCCCCTCTTGAGATTAGCTTAGATACCAGCACCAACCGTGGGGGGGGGCGGGTCACGATGATTAGTCACAGCATGCTTGTTCGCATCAAACAATCGCTCTCCGGAGCCGGTCGGTGGGGCCGCTTGGCACTGCTGGTGCTGTGTGTGGGCGGCTTTTTCACGGCTGGCGACTTATTTGCTCAGCCCGTCATCAAATCGGTATTCCCGTCCGCTGCCCCGCGGGGCGCGACGATCTCAGTCGAGTTTCGTGGCACGAATCTGGACGGAGCTTACGCCGTCTGGGCGGATTCGCCGGAGGTGGAGGGGGAGGTCAAGCCGGCAGGGCCGATCGACGAGGCGGCGGCCCAGCAATCTCAACCGGGTGACCCTGACACCCAGCCGACACGACCTGCCGAGCCTGTTGTTGTGCAACTGCGCGTTCATGCGGCAGCCCGGTTGGGGACTCACCGTATTCGCTTGGTTTCTCCCAGCGGCCTTTCCAACTGGCTTTCTTTTTTTGTAGCGGATCAGCCCGTGGAAGTGGAGACAGGAGAAGCGCATCACACTCCACGAGCCGCTCAGTCGGCCCTGCTGCCGGCATTGATCAACGGTCGGCTTGACCAGAGCGGGCAGCTCGATTGCTACTCCCTCATGGCGTCGGAGGGTGACGAGCTGAAGTTTGAAGTGATCCAGACGCAGGGACTTAAGCCGCGGCTGACGCTGCTGGGGCCAGCTTCCAGTTGGTTCGACCCGGAACGGATGGAACGGCATCTGTTTCTTGAGGAACGGCAATCCGACTTGGTGCCGACGGAAGTAAGAGGAACCTATCGGGTGCAGCGTGCTGGACGCTACATTATTCAGGTTTCTTCTCTGTTCGGTCAAGCTTCGGCGGATGCCTCGTATCTGCTGGCTGTCTCCCGTGGAGACAAGGGTCCGCGGCGGGGTTCGCTGCCAATGCAGGAGTGGCAAGAGCGTAGCTTCACGCGCGAGATTGGGGACCGTTGGTTGGACTCGGTCCAGGCTCGTTCCCTCAAGATCCTTGAGCTTGGACCGGTGAGTCATGTGGCGGAACCCACCGTTGCTACGGCGACACCCGTTGGTGCCCGACCGGACACGCTTCTCGCGTCTCGCACTGCGGTGGCAACGGATGTTAAGTTCGGTGAAGATCAATCAGAAGCGGCGATCGCACTCCCGGCCATTCTAGAAGGATCCATCGACAGGCCGGCGGACATCGACCGTTACAGTTTTACGGTGAAGGCGGGCGACGAAATCGCCATCGAGATCGAGACTCCCCTAACGCAGTTGCCAGCGTTCAATCCCTGGGTAGCGATCCTGGACTCAGAGAATCACGAAGTTTGCTCGAACCTGCATCGCAAAGTGTCCTTGTTCAACAACAACGCCGAGCGACAGATCTTCTTCGCGGGCGTCATGCCCAAGATGGTGCACCGCTTCGAGAAGCCCGGAGAGTACACATTGCAGGTGCAGGATGTCACCACTCAGTACGGCGCCCCGACGTATCACTATCGGATTTTTATTCGTCCGCAAGTGCCCCATGTTGGAGAGATTTCGCTGGGCGGCGTGGACTGTCTGAATCTGGAGCGCGGCCGAGCCGGGCGAGTGACTCTGACGACCAGTTACGAGGAAGGCTTTCCCGGAAACGTTAGTTTTGCGTTCTCCGGTCTGCCAGCGGGCGTTCAGGCCTTTCCTGCGGATACTCTGATCGATCGAAAGGCCGCAACCGAAATCACGGACAATGCGCCGACCGTGATTGCGCCGACCAGCGAGACGACTCTCGTGCTGGAGGTAAGCCCGGATGCTCCACTGACTCGATTGCCGCAAGTCGTGCGAGTCGAGTGCCGCGTACTCGAGCAAACGAAGCTCGGGCCGGCGCTGTTGGTTCGGGAATTGCCCGTGATGATTGTCCCGGACCGAGAAAAAAAGTTATAGCCACCAGGCCCGATTGGGTGGAATGCGTCCAGCATTTCGTGGGCCGTTAACACGAGTAGACTTGGATGATGTTGAAGACTTCGCACTTAGTAGTGTTTGCATTTAGCTGGCTGGCCTGGGCGGCCAGCATGGTGCAGGCCGAGACGGGGATCGAGTCCGAACAATTGGTTTCGCTGGCTATTGTGCCTGCCGAAGCGACGCTTTCCGGGAAAGGCGAATCCCGGCAATTCGTTCTGATTGGGACGTATCTTGACGGATTCACCCGCGACTTGACGACTCGAGGTAACTGGGAACTTTCCAATCCAGACGTGGGAGACTTGCCGACCAGTGGCACATTGGCCGCCCGCTCCACAGGAAACGTCACGCTCACGGCGCAGTTTGCGGGGCACACCGCTTCGTCGTCGGTACAGGTGAATGTGTCCGATGGCGAACGACCGTTCAGCTTTCAACGCGATATCGGCGCCATCCTGACGAAGCGGGGATGTAATACCACCGACTGCCACGGCACCGTAAAAGGACAGGGGGGGCTCAAGCTCTCCTCGAATGCCCTCGATGCGAAAGAGGACTATGGCTGGATCGTGGACGGAGGTACGTTTCAGGTACTGTCTGCGGAGTCAAAGGGCCCCAGGATTCCCCGCGTCGACAAGAAGAACCCCGAACAGAGCCTGATACTCACCAAGCCGACGGACACCGACCACGGCGGCGGTAAGCGATTCGACATTGGCAGTTCCGACTACCTCGCGATCCTGGATTGGATCCGCAGCGGCGCTCCTTATGGCGAGAACGCCGGCGGCGCTGCCGCTGTGGTGAAGGTCGATGTTTTTCCGCCCGAAATGGTGCTGGAAATGTCAGGTCAGCATCAACTGCTCGTAACCGCATATCTCTCCGACGGTAGCACTCAAGATCTCTCCGACCAGGTGATGTATGTTCCAACAGATCCGCAAGTGATCGAGGTCAGTGAAACGGGTGTCGTGAAGCCGCTCAAGCCCGGCGAGACTTCGGTTCTGATTCGTGCCGCCGGTTTTGCCGTTAGCACGCGAGTGGGCATTATTCAAGAGTCCGTCGCGGATTACCCGGAGGTCAAGAGCTGGAATTTCATCGACCGCTTCATCCTTGCCAAGTTGCGGAAGTTCAACATCGTACCCTCGGAAGTCTCATCGGACGCGGAATTTCTGCGGCGGATCTGCCTGGATCTGGCCGGGACCCTGCCGCCCCCCGAGCGCACTCGCGAGTTTCTCTCGAGCACGGACCCCGATAAGCGGAACCAGTTGATTGAGTCACTGCTTCAATCGCCCGAATATGTTGACTATTGGGGCTTTCTCTTCAGCGACCTGATGCGGGCCACATTCGTCGCCTCCAACAATGCAGCGATGACGCAGGCCTATGAAGACTGGGTTGTCAACAGCATCGCGGCCAACAAGCCTTATGACCAAATGGCTCGCGAGAAGATTGCAGCCACCGGGTATTCGGCGCCGGCCCGCAACTTGCAATATGTCGGCGAGTCTCTAGCGCCCGAGCAGATCATGGCCGAACATGTCCGGATCTTTTGGGGGAAGCGGTTGGATTGCGCGCAGTGCCATAACCATCCGTTCGAGATCTGGACTCAGAATCAGTTCTGGGGGCTGGCTGCTTATTACGGTGGCTTGGAAGAACTGCGGGGTAGCAAAGTATTCTTTGACCGGCTGGACCGCGACTGGGGTAAACCTGTAGCACACCCACGCACGGGCGAGAAGGTTCGGCCTGTGTTTTTTGACGGTACGCCGCTGCCAGCGGAGGAACACCTCAGCCCCCGATCCCGGCTGGCGGAGCAGATCATTGCCAGCCCAGAATTCGCGGAAACCGCAGTGAACCGTGTTTGGGGCTACCTGTTCGGTCGCGCGATTGTCGATCCCGTCGACGACTTTCGAGCCACAAATCCGCCCACCCACCCCGAACTGCTGGACGCCCTTGCGAAAGACTTCCGTGCTCACGGATACGACCTGAAGCAGCTCATCCGGACGATTGTGCAGTCGAGAACCTACCAGCTATCCGGCTCGCCCAATGACACGAACGGTGGTGATCGGATCAACTACTCGCGGGCGTTGCCGCGGCCCATGGAAGCGGCCGTGATGCTGGACGCGATTTCGAGCGCTACCGGAGTCGAGGAGCATTTCAAGTATCACGCGATGGCCGGAGGTCCGAATCAGGTGCCCGCGCCGGGCGCGCGGGCGATCCAAATGAATCCCGACCTCTGCCCGTCACAATTCATGGACGTTTACGGTCGATCGATGCGTAAACAAGCTCCGGTCGGTCCGCCCGAACCGACTTTGGCGCAGACGCTTCACATGTGGGCCGGGCAGACCTACACCGCAAAAATAGCTGAAAAAGGTGGACGGCTTGATACGCTGTTGGCCAATGGGGCGGCAGACGCCGCCATCATAGACGAATTCTACCTGGCGACGTTGATAAGACCACCGACGCACGAGGAGCAGTCGCAACTGCTTAGTATTCTTGCCAGGCGTCCAGATCGCCGCGAACAGACTCTGCAGGGATTCGTCTGGGCGCTGTTGTGCTCCGCTGAGTTTGCTACCAACCACTAACCAGAACCACGAGACGATGGCCACGATGAATTCCCAAACTCCCAACTGCGGTTGCCCACATCGGAGCCGGCGGTCTTTTCTGCGTGCAGGTTCGCTGAGTTTTTTGGGTCTAACGCTGGCGGACTACCTCCGTTATTCGGCCACGCCAGCGTTGGCGTCCGAGACGCCCCCTAAGGCGGGCGCGGTCATCTTGCTGTGGCTGGAAGGCGGGGTTAGTCACCTCGATACCTGGGATGTAAAGGCCAACTCCGGTTTTCGCACCATCCCCACAAATGCTGCGGGGGTACGGATTTCCGAGATCTTGCCGCGCATGTCCCAACACATGGACAAGATGTCGATCATCCGATCGATGAAGACCTTCGAAAGGAACCATCCTCAGGGGACGATCGAAACGCAGACCGGCCATCGCCCAAACCCGGCAATGAAGTTTCCCAGCCTGGGGTCGATTGTCTCCAAGGAGTTGGGTGGCCGGAATGACTTGCCCCCCTACGTGGTTGTGCCCACTCCTTCCGAGAACGACTTTTTCAATTATGAAGAGGCGTACAAGGCGGCGTTTCTTGGGCCTCAGTATGACAGCATGATCCTGCCCGATCCGAGCCAACCGGATTTCGCGGTTCCCGATCTGAGCCTGCCCAAGTCGATCACGACAGAGGCGATTGAAGACCGTCGGACGATGCTCTCCATCGTGGACAAGCACTACCGGTCCCGGGAGCACGACGCTCGCTTCAGTAAGATGGATGAGTTCCGCGAAACGGCGTTGCAGATGATACTCTCTCCGGATGTGAAGAAGGCGTTCGACCTTTCGCAGGAATCTGAAGAGACGCGAGACCGCTACGGACGTGATCGCGTTGGACAGAGCGTCCTTCTGGCTCGCCGGCTGGTAGAAGCCGGTTGCCGCTTCGTGACTGCCGCCGGCTACCGGCACGGCGAATGGGATACGCATGGCAAAAACGAGGAGCGGCTGCGTGACAAACTGGCACCTCGTCTGGATCAGAGTCTTTCCGCCTTGCTTGAGGACCTCCAGCAGCGGAATTTGCTGGAGTCAACCGTGGTAATAGCCACCGGGGAATTTGGTCGCACGCCCGAAATCAATCCCGGCCGCGGTCGGGATCATTGGCCCGATTGTTGGTCACTGGTCATGGGCGGTGGGGGCATACAAGGCGGACGAGTCATCGGGGCCAGCGATGAGCGAGGAGCTTACGTTGCCGAACGGCCGGTTTCCATCGGTGACGTCTACGCGACCATTTACAAAGCCTTGGGAATCGACTGGGCCAAGTCCTACATCACACCGATCGGGAGGCCGGTTTACATTGCCAACGGCTTCGATGATCAGGCAGGATCCCCCATTGCCGAGTTGATTTGACCCACCGTATCAAATCGGCGTTTCGCTCTTGCGCTACAAGCGCGTGGCGCTGGCCAGTGTGTTCAAACGTTTATCCGTCGCTCTTAGAGTCGGGCATCAAGAGGTGGGCGTGAATGGCCGCGGCGGCGCGGCGGCCCGCACCCATGGCGGAGATCACCGTGGCCCCTCCCGTTACGATATCGCCGCCAGCAAACACATGTGGCCGAGAAGTGGTCAACGTCTCGGGATCGGCTGCGATGTAGCCGCGAGCATCCGTCGCCAATTCAGGTGTCGAGGCTTGGATCAAGGGATTGGCACCGGTGCCGAGTGCCATCACAGCAATCTCTGCGGGAACCTCGAACTCCGAGTCCGCGATCGGCTGCACACGCCGACGCCCCGACCGGTCTGGGGGCCCTGGCTCCGTACGGATACATTGGATCGAACGCAGCAGGCCCTGTTCGTTTCCGACAAAGGCCTTGGGGACGGTCTCTGTCAGAAACTCGACTCCCTCCTCGCGGGCATGTTGAATCTCTTCGCGCCGTGCGGGCATTTCCACTTCGGATCGGCGGTAGATTAAGAGGGCACGAGCGGCTCCCAATCGTAGGGCCGTGCGCACGGCATCCATGGCGGTGTTTCCTCCCCCCACAACGGCTACCGTTCGCCGGCGACAGTCAAACACCGGTTCATCATAGTCGGGAAACTGATCCGCACGCATCAGATTGATGCGTGTCAGGAATTCGTTCGCCGAGTAGACACCGGCCAGATGCTCACCGGCTACGCCCAGAAATTTCGGAAGCCCCGCGCCGGTGGCGATGAAGACCGCTTGATATCCCTCGGTCCCCAACAACTCATCGATCGTCACCGTCTTGCCAATCACAACATTGGTTTCAAAGGCAACACCGAGTCGCCGCAGATTCTCAATCTCGGCCCGGACAATCTCTTTAGGGAGCCGAAACTCTGGGATCCCGTAGATCAGAACTCCCCCGGGCTCGTGGAGTGCCTCAAACACGGTAACGGCATGGCCTCGTTGTGCGAGATCCCCCGCAGCGCTTAACCCGGCAGGACCGCTGCCGACAATGGCCACGCGTTTGCCCGTTGTGGGCACCTTGGCTGCCTGGGTATGCACGCCATGCTCACGTTCGTAGTCGGAAACAAAACGCTCCAGGTAGCCGATGCCTAAGGGGGCCAATCGCTTGCCTAAAATACAGGCCCCTTCGCATTGATGCTCCTGGGGACAGACACGCCCCGTAATGGCCGGCAGAACGTTGTCCTCCCGCAGTTTTGCCGCGGCCGCTAGAAGGTCGCCCGCAGCAATCAATGCTACAAAGTCCTTGACCTTCACCCCCACGGGACAACCCTGGGTGCAACGGGGATGCGTGCATTCCAAGCAACGCAATGCCTCTTGGTGTGCTTGAAGCACCGATAGTCCCAGATTCACCTCGGAAAAATTGTGCGATCGTTCGTCCGCAGGCTGCGCGGGCATGGACTGGCGTGGCAGGGACATTCGCGCTTTGGGGCTTAGATCATTCATAGGCTGCGCCGCCGTTAATGGGCCTCGCTATTGGGAGGAGTGTTTGGATTCACCAAAATCTCCGGGTGTCGCTCGGCCAGCCTGCATTGCTCCGCTACCCATTGCATGTCCCAATCCGGATGTTGCTCGAACCGCCGTAACGATTCTTGTTCCATCTCACGATAGGCTCGATTGCGTTGTGCCAACAGGTCATAATCAACTTGATGCGCATCGAACTCGGGCCCATCCACACAGGCAAATCGTGTTTGATGGCCCATGACCACGCGGCAGCCTCCACACATACCCGTCCCGTCCACCATGATGGCGTTGAGACTCACACGAGTAAGTATACCGTGGGGGCGGGTCATATCCGCCACCGCCCGCATCATGCCAATGGGGCCGACCGCCAATACCAAATCGATTTTCGGCTCCGACTTCATAACTTCGTACAGGGCGTCGGTCACGAGCCGTGGGCCCGGGCGGCTACCGTCATCGGTCGTTACGATCAGCAATTGGCTCGCCGCCCGCATCTCATCCTCCATGATCAGAAGCGATGCGGTGCGCGCACCGATGATCGCCACAACGCGGGTCCCCGCCCGCAGCAGTCCCAACGCCGTGGGGTATGCAATCGCCGTCCCGACTCCTCCGCCGATCACGACCACGGTCCCGTACCGATGCAACTGGGACGGATTTCCCAAGGGACCTACGACATCGCGAATCGGCTGGCCGTCCGCAAGGCGATTCATGAGCTTGGTTGTCTTGCCCACGCCCTGGACAATCAAGGTTATCGTTCCGGCCACCGGGTCGGCGTCGGCGATGGTCAGTGGAATGCGTTCCCCGTGGTCATGGACCCGCACAATCACGAACTGCCCCGGTTGAAATTTCTGCGCGACTCGGGGCGCCCGAATCTGAAACCGCTTGATATCCGGAGCGAGCCACTCGCAGCGCTCAATCAGAAACATGGACCTCCTCCCTCCGTCCCGTGCCGAATCCAAAGTCCATCCGGACTCAGAATTGGGCCAACTCATCGCCAAGCGTAGCGGATGCCGAGCGTTTCGCGTCATTAGCTTAATTTCACCAGCAAATGCTGGGCCGCCTGGCCACAATACCCCAGGACGCCAGCCATGAGACGGCGTTGTCCGTTGGCCGTCTTCCGGCCAACTTGGAGCGTCACTCGATCAACCTTACAGGGACGGCACGGAAATTGCCGGCACCAATGTCTTAGAAGCGGACGTTGGCTGCCAAGTCTGGATTGGCCGCGCTTCCTGGTGCCGGGTAGCGAGACGGGTTGGGACGTTCGCTCCTCGGCAGCGGGCGCGCGCCTACTCCTCGGTGTGTGCGGTTGGAGCTAGACTGGGCGGATATGCACAGGTGGAATTGCCATGTCCAACAGTGATCGACCGTTAGCGAACATTTTGGGACAGCTTTCCTTTTCTGCTGGGTTGCCGGACCGAGTGCTGCAGCAACTGGCTGAGGGGGCTGTGGTTGAGAAACATCCCCCGGGGAGCATCGTATTTCGTGAGGGGAGTTTGAATCCGAACTTCTACCTCGTGATCCGGGGGCGAGCTGCTTTGGAAATGTGTGTGCCAGCGCGAGGGTGTCGACGACTGTTGGTGCTCGGGCCGGGTGACATGATGGCTTGGTCGGCCATCTTGGGGTCCGCACGGATGACCGCAACGGCGGTCGCCCTGGATGAGTTGGAGCTGGTGGTCGCCCCGGCGGAGCATGTCGAGCGAATCTGCGAGGCGGATCATGACGTGGGTTATCTGTTGATGCAGCGTATTGCGTCTGCTTTGGCCAAACGTTTATTGGCGACACGCTTGCAGCTCATGGATGTTTATTCGCATGATTCTCAGGACCAACCTGCCGCCGCTGGCTCAGGGGACGATGGACCGTGACCAACCGAGTAACAACCACCCAAGAAACCAAGGCGACGACGGACGCCGTTCGACTCCTGCCGCGAGACCGCTTGGCCGACCTGTTTCATGCGTTGACCGCCCGCGGGTACCAAGTGATTGGCCCACGCGTGGACCAGGGAGCGATCATCTATGATCAGCTCACTTCAGTCGAGGAGTTGCCGCGCGGTTGGACCGATGAACAGGGGCCGGGCTATTACCGATTGAAACGCCGTGAGGACGACGATGCCTTTGGCTATGTCGTGGGGCCCCACAGCTGGAAACGCTATTTATTTCCGCCGTTGGTGACCTTAGCTCGCATTGAACGCGACGGCGAGGACTGGCACATTGAGTCGCAGCCGGAATCGCCTGTCAAACGAGCCTTTCTCGGCGTGCGGGCCTGTGAATTGGCTGCCATAGCGGTCCAAGACCGAGTTTTTCTCTCGCAAGCATATGTCGATCCCATCTACCAGGCACGGCGCGAGTCGGTCTGCTTGATTGCCGCGAATTGCACGCAGGCGGCTGCCACATGTTTTTGCACGAGCATGGACACTGGGCCGCGCTGCCGCAGCGGATTCGATCTGGCGATTACGGAAATCGCGGCCGGTTACATCGTGGAGGTCGGCAGTGAACTCGGCGCGAGCCTTGCCGCTGACTTACCATTACGCCCCGCGAGTCCGGAGGACCAGGCCGACGGGGAGGCGGCCCGCGCGAGGGCGGTGGCGCAGATCGAGCGTACGTTGGATACGCATGACATTCGTGCGCTGCTGATGAACAACCTCGACCATCCGCAATGGGATGATGTTGGCCAGCGTTGCCTGTCATGCACCAATTGTACGATGGTGTGCCCCACCTGTTTCTGCTGCTCAGTGACCGAGGTTGGCGATTTAACGGAGCAACACATCGAGCGTCAGCGGCAGTGGGATTCCTGTTTTCATCCCGACTTCAGCTATATCAATGGGGGCCAGGTACGCGGCCAGGTGCGATCGCGGTACCGCCAATGGCTGACGCACAAGTTGGCAACATGGATCGACCAATTTGACGTATCCGGCTGCGTCGGCTGCGGGCGCTGTATCACGTGGTGCCCAGTGGGGATCGATCTGACGGAGGAGGTCGCGGCGATTCGCGGCAATCCATCATGAGCCACCAAGGTACCGTTGTCCCACCGCATCCTTGGGTGCCGCATCGAGCGATGATCCGCCGCTTTTGCGCGGAAATACCGGATGTCAGCACGTTGGACATTCGACTCTTTGATGATGCAGAGCGCAGCCGCTTTGATTGCCAGCCTGGTCAGTTCAACATGCTGTATGTGCCCGGCGTCGGCGAGGCCGCGATCAGCGTGAGCGGACCGGGTCTGGAACCCGGAGATTGGGCACATACGATTCGCCGCGCCGGGGCGGTCACTCGCGAGCTGACCCGTCTACCGGTCGGTGCCACGATCGGCCTCCGCGGCCCCTACGGCCGCGGTTGGCCATGCGCTGCGGCGATGGAGCGGGATGTGCTCATCATCGCTGGCGGCATTGGCTTGGCACCCTTACGACCACTCGTTCGATATTTCTTGTCCAATCCCAGCGCCGCGCGTTGCGTGCGACTGTTATACGGCAGTCGCAGTCCGGACCATCTGTTGTTTGCGGAGGAAATCGACCGTTGGAGGGCTCTCGGTCTGGATGTTGACATCACCGTCGATCGTGCCTCACTTGGTTGGCAAGGAAATGTCGGAGTGGTGCCTATGTTGGTCGATCGCCTACATCCGCTCGATCCGACCCGGACTGAGGTCTATCTATGCGGGCCGGAAGTGATGATGCGATACACCACGCGGGCATTGTTGCAGCGCGGGGTCGAGGCGTCCCACATCTGGCTCTCGGTCGAGCGAAACATGCAATGTGCCGTGGGGCTGTGCGGACATTGCCAACTGGGACCGGCTTTTGTTTGCCGCGACGGTCCGGTGTTTTCCTACGAACATGTGGCGCCGCTGTTGTACACGGAGGATCTATGATGGCCCGTGTGCGCCCCAAATTGGCCGTGTTCAAGTTCGCCTCTTGCGACGGTTGCCAATTAACACTCCTGGATGCCGAGGATCATCTGCTCGAAGTCGCTGGGCAGGTGGATATCTGTTATTTTCTGGAGGCAACCAGTCGGGTGGTGGATGGCCCGTACGACTTGGCGCTCGTCGAAGGTTCCATCACCACTGCACACGACGCCGCACGCATTCGCGAGGTGCGCCGCAACGCAAGATTCTTGATCACCCTGGGGGCGTGTGCCACGGCTGGTGGCATTCAGTCGCTGCGGAATTGGGGCAATCTGCCCGAATTTCTGCAGGCGGTCTATGCTCGGCCGGAGTACATTCAGACCTTGGCCACGTCCACCGCGATTGCCGCGCATGTCTCTGTCGACTTTGAATTGCGCGGATGTCCTATCAACAAGGCACAACTGCTCGACGTGCTGCGAGCTTTTCTGGCCGATCGACGTCCGAATGTCCCCAAACACAGTGTGTGCTTAGATTGCAAGCGGCATGGCACGGTTTGTATCATGGTGGCCCAGGGGGTCCCTTGCATGGGACCGATTACACAAACGGGCTGTGGAGCCCTCTGCCCCAGCTACGATCGCGGATGTTATGGCTGTTATGGGCCCTGCGAGCAATCCCAGGGAGAAGCGTGGGGCAGGTCGTTGGTCCGGTCTGGGCAGCCGGTTCCAACGGTTCTTCACCAGCTGCGCAGCTTCAATGCCGGCGCCGAAGATTGGCGTCAGGCCGGTGACTCGCTGGACAATTGCGCGTCCACCGCAGGACCAGCCAGGACGGAGGAGCCACGGTCATGACTGAGGAAAGGGTGATTCACGTCGAGGCCTTGGCGCGCGTCGAAGGTGAGGGCGCGCTGACGATTCGCGTCCGTGACAAACGGGTGGAAGAGGTGCAGTTGAGGATCTTTGAGCCCCCTCGGTTGTTCGAGGCCTTTTTACGCGGCCGACGCATTGAAGAGGTGCCCGATATTACGGCCCGCATCTGCGGCATTTGCCCCGTTGCGTACCAGATGAGTACGGTGCATGCGTTGGAAGCGGCCTTAGACGTCACGGTCCCGAGATCCATCCGACAATTGCGTCGGCTGCTCTACTGCGGAGAATGGATTGAGAGTCACGCCCTGCACATGCACCTGTTACAAGCGCCAGATTTCCTGGGATACGACAGCGGGTTGAGCATGGCGCAAGACTTTCCTCGTGAAGTGACGCGAGGATTAACCATCAAGAAATATGGCAACGAGATCCTCGAAGTGCTAGGAGGTCGTGCTATCCATCCCGTCAACGTCGCCGTCGGTGGTTTTCATCGCTTGCCTCGGCGAGAGGAACTCACCGCGCTGCTTCCTCACCTTCAAGAGGGGCTTGCGCTATCCATCGAAGTGGCAAGCTGGGTGTCCCGATTGAATTTCCCCGCATTCACTCCTAGTTACGAATGGGTCGCGCTCGTGCACCCGGACGAGTACCCCATGAATGAGGGTGTCATTACATCCCGCACGGGGGAAGCGTGGCTCGTCAACGACTACGAAACCGCCTTTGAGGAAATCCATCTCCCCCACACCACGGCGTTGCAGTCCCGGCGTTCCGGTCGCGGGACGCCATATTTCGTGGGTCCGATCGCCCGACTCAATCTCAATTGGGACCGCCTGCATCCGATCGCACGCCAGACCGCCGATGGTTTGGGCATCGCTTGGCCGACCAGTAATCCGTTTCATGGCATCGTCGCCAGGGCCCTGGAGGTCATCCATGCCTTTGCCGAGTCTATCGAATTGATTCAACACTACCAGCCGACGATCCCAGCCCGACAGGAGTATTCCCTGCGCGATGCGGAAGGCTGCGCCGCGACCGAGGCTCCCCGAGGACTGCTGTACCATCGCTACCGCATAAACCGCGAAGGAACGGTCGATTTTGCCAAGATTGTCCCCCCGACATCTCAGAATCAAGCCCAAATCGAGGAAGACCTGCGCTCATGGGTCACCACGTTACTCGATCACGACGATCGACACATCGCGCAACAATGTGAATTTCTGATCCGCAACTACGATCCCTGTATCAGCTGCGCGACTCACTTCTTACGAGTCACGATTGACCGACGGGAGGAATCATGCAGTCCTCCGTAAACACGTCGCATACCACCCTCGTTGGGGTTGGTAGCGCACATGGTGATGACCAGGTCGGTTGGCTCGTATTGCGCGAGATTGAGCCGCATGCGCCGAGCGACATCCGCATCGTATATGCGAGAACCCCGGTCGATGTGTTGCATGTTCCGGCCACTTCGCGATTGGTCGTTGTGGACAGCTGCCTGGGGGCCGGAGCGGAAGGGACCATACATCACTGGAGGTGGCCCGACGTGCCGGCCCTGGTCCAAAGACCCCGAAACAGCCACGATTGGGATCTGTTCGAAGTCTTGCGACTCCAGGAAATGCTCCGGCCGGCTCCCGCCGCGTCCAGCACGCCCGCTGCCGCAGTGTCCGTTTGGGGCATCGAAGTCGCGTTATCCCAGCCCAGACAGACTGTTGCGCCGCACCTCTCCGAGGCACTCCGCCCCGCGATTCGCACGGCGGCACTACAGATTCTCGGGGAGCTGTGTCATGCATGAAATGTCAATCGCGCGGTCCCTCGTGGTACAAGTCATCGATCTAACCCGCGATCAGCCGGGGCAATCGTTGTCCTCTGTGCGGGTGCGGGTGGGTGAATTGGCGGGCGTGGAACCGCAATTGCTGTTGGCCGCCTGCGAGATGTTGGCGGAGGAATCCGCGATCGCCAATACTCGATGGGAGATCCTCTCGCAGCCCCTATTGGCTAGCTGTGAGTTGTGCGGCGAAACGATCGAGATTCGCGGATTCTGTTTCGCCTGCAACCACTGCGGTAGCACATCCGTGCGAGTGACCTCGGGTGATGCCGTCATCCTGGAACAAATTACTATGGTCGCAATGCAGGCCGCCGCTGAGGATCGGGAAAGGTAAGAGGGGATCAGAGGGGATATGGAAGAGGGGGAGAGAATTGGCACGCAGAGACGCAGAGTTTTGAAAATGGAGATGCAGAGAGCGAGATGCAGAGTATCAGATGCAGAGTGACAGGTTGGAGAAACCCATGACACAGGCCACCCATCATCCGGCTGAGCGGGTGATCATTGTGCAACGGGATGTACAGCAGTCGGCACGACTGGTCGCCGACGTGTTTCGGCAAGCGATGCGATCGCGGGGCACGTTTGTGGTCAATTTGCTCTCATCGCCGGGCGCGGGCAAGACCACGCTACTGCAAGCCACGGCCCAACATTGGCGGACGGAAGAGGCGCGTAGTGATGATCGTCGCTACCGCATGGCGGTGCTCGTCGGCGACATTGCCACAGATCGCGATGCTCAACGATTGGCTCCGTACGCGACGGTGGCCCAGTTGACGACCGGGGGGGCATGTCACTTGGATCTCTCACTCGTGCAACGTGGCTGGGATGCTATGCAGCAGCCGGCTTGTGAATTCCTGTTCCTCGAAAACGTGGGCAATCTGGTTTGTCCAGCGGCGCACGACCTGGGGGAACACCTGCGAGTGATTTTGCTGAGCACCACCGAAGGGGACGACAAGCCCGCTAAGTATCCGAAGGCCTTTCGAACCAGTCAGGGGATGGTCATTAGCAAGACGGATCTGCTTCCTCACGTCCCGTTTTCTTGCGACGCGGCGGTGGCGGACGCGCGCCGGCTTCAACCAGATCTAGCGGTATTCCCGGTCAGCGCCTTGCAGCCAACGGGAATCGCGGCTTGGTGTCAATACTTGGTCGATCAACGGACAAAGTTTCTCAATGGCCACACGATTAATTCGACGTAGTTCATCGGCTACGACGGCACGCGAATGTTGGCGACTGCTGATCCGCGGCCGCGTGCAGGGTATCGGTTTTCGTCCCGCAATCGCCCGAACGGCGCAACAATTTGATGTGCAGGGATTTGTCCGTAATACGCCGTTAGGTGTGGAGATCCTGGTACACGGCTCGGCGGCTTCTGTGCAGGCGTTCTTGCGAGTCTGGCAACAACACCTACCGATGGCTGCGGTTCTGGAGGATGTGACCATTCAGGCCCTGCCTGGTGACTCGTCCGCATCGGCTGGTTTCTTCATCGTCGACAGTGACACGCACGGGCCGATGGTTGCTCATCCGCCATTGGACGTGCGCACCTGTGATCCATGCATTGCAGAGACGCTAGTGGCGTCCGACGATCCCCACGCCACGCGACGGTCGGGCTATGCATTCACGAGTTGTACCGAGTGCGGACCACGCTATACGATCGTGGCCTCTTTGCCCTTTGACCGACTGCGGACGACCCTACGGGACTTTGCCTTGTGTGAGTCCTGTGCACGCGAGATGATCGACGTTCAAGACCGTCGATTTCACAGTCAAACCAACAATTGTCCCGCGTGTGGCCCGCGGCTATGGGCCATGGATCCTGTGGATGGGGCCGTGTGGCATCATGTGCAGGCCGTGGAGCGAGCAGCCCAAGCCGTTCGCGCCGGCAGTGTTTTGGCCCTGAAGGGGCTCGGGGGCTATCAGTGGCTGGTTGATGCGACCAACCCCGTCGCGGTAGCGCGACTGCGACAGCTCAAGAGGCGACCCAGTAAGCCGTTTGCCATCATGGTTCCCGATGTACATGCCGCCGCTCGCTGGGCCCAGCTTTCGCCAGCCCAATGCGCGACGCTGACACATCCCGTGAATCCGATCGTCATTGTGCGGCAACAGCCAACGGCGGATCTGCCGCGGGAGGTCACATCGGGGCTGTCCACCGTGGGGATCATGTTGCCAACAACACCGCTTCACGCCTTGCTGCTGCGCGGCGCCGATCGGCCGCTGATTGTGACTAGCACCAACCGAGAGGGCGAGCCGATGGAGTATCGACCGACGCCCGGCGGTTCATCCGTTGTGTGGGCGTCGGACTTGGTGCTGGATCACGATCGCCCCATCGCCCGGCCGTTGGATGATAGCGTGGTGCAAGTGGTGGGTGATCACACGATGAGTCTGCGAAATGCACGTGGCTTGGCCCCCTTGCCCCTTAGCCTACCTGTCGAAGATACCCTGTTGGCCTTGGGCGGTGAAATGAAATCGGCCTTCGCGGTCGCCGATCGCCAACGAGCGTATTTGGGGCCGCACCTTGGCGATCTTGGGAGCGTCGCGGGGCAAAGCCGGTATTTGGAGCAGTTGGACGCGTTTCAACGTTTGACGGAAACATCCAACCCGGTGTGGGTCGTGCATGACGCGCACCCCGACTATTTCACGACACACCTGGCCCAAAATTGGAAGCAGACGCGGCCAGTCTCTATCATACCCGTTCAGCATCATCACGCTCATATTGCGGCAGGCATGTTGGAAGCGGGTTGGCTGGATCGTACGGTCCTTGGAGTTGCCTGGGATGGCACCGGATACGGCACCGACGGACAGGTGTGGGGGGGCGAGTTCCTGATCTGCCGCGCAGCGGATTTCCAACGAGTGGGTCGACTCCGGCCGTTTCCTCTTGTTGGCGGCGAATGGGCCGTGACTCAACCGTGGCGAGTGGCCTTGGCTCTTGTACATGAAGCGGCCGGCCACGAGGCGGCGAGATGCCTGAATTTTCCGGCAGTCGACACGTTGCGTCAGCATCAAGTGCGTACGTTGTTAGCCCAACAGTATCCCTGTCAATTGACGACGAGCATGGGACGTTTATGCGATGGAGTGGCGGCGATCCTGTTGGACCTATCCGATGCCACCTTCGAGGCCGAACCAGCGATGCGTTGCGAGTCGATCTGCGATCCCGGAGAAAAAGGACGCTACCCGTTTCCAATCGAAATGTGGGAACTGGATTGGCGGCCTCTAGTCCGGGCTCTCCTCAAGGACCGAGCTGAAGGGGTATCTGCTGCACGGATGGCCACGCGATTTCACCGTGCTCTTGTCGGCGGAATTGTAGACATGATGCATCAATACCCCACACTGCCACTGGTCATGTCGGGGGGCGTCTTTCAAAATGGTTTTCTGCTTGCCGCGTTACGTGAGGCACTGATGGAGTGGCCACCTGGCATCCACTGGCCCGGATGGATTCCGGTCAATGACGGCGGGCTGGCGGTTGGTCAGCTGGCGGTGGCGGCCGCTAAGCTCGCGGGAAACAAGCTCGCGGGACACGCACGGCTAAAGGGTTAACGCGCGCCTTCACTGGTGACTGGAACTGAATCATGTGCTTGGGAATTCCCGGACGCGTTGTACGGTGGCTGGAGCCTGTGGGAGTTGGGGCGAGCGCCGAAGTTGCCTTTGGTGGCGTGAGCAAGGTTTGTCATATGGCCTGTGTCCCTGATGCGCGGGTGGACGACTATGTCCTGGTGCACGCGGGGGTAGCCATCTGTCGGATCGATCAGGTGGAAGCGGAGCGTATTTTGAACGACCTGCGAGCCCTGGCGGAGATGGCAGACGATGAGATACTTGGATGAATTCCGCGATCCGCGTCTCGCCGCGGACCGGTTGAGCCGTATTCGCCGTACGGCAACGCGTGTTTGGACATTGATGGAGGTTTGTGGTGGTCAGACTCATAGCCTCGTGCGGCATGGTATCCCGGAGGCACTAGCCGGATGCGTGGAACTCATCCACGGTCCTGGGTGTCCGGTTTGCGTGACGAGCGAAGCCCTGGTGGATCGCGCGCAAGCCCTGGCCCGGCAACCTGAAACTCTATTGACCACCTTTGGCGACATGCTGCGGGTGCCTGGCACGTATGGAACTCTCTTGGACGCGCGACGCGATGGAGGAAATGTGCAGTCCGTGGCGTCCCCGTTGGATGCGGTGGAGTTGGCTCAACGGAACCCACATTTCCAGGTCGTCTTTTTTGCGGTTGGCTTCGAGACGACCGTGCCCGCGTCGGCCCTGGCCGTCCTCCAGGCGTCTGAGCGGCGGATCGAAAATTTCAGCCTGCTGGTGGCCCATGTACGTGTGCAGCCGGCAATGGAACTCCTATTGCAACAGGCCGATTGTCGCGTGCAGGGCTTGTTGGCGGCTGGTCATGTCTGCACCGTCGTCGGCTATGAGACTTACAACAGTCTTGTCTCCGCTTATGGGGTGCCGATTGTGGTAACGGGCTTTGAGCCTGTCGACCTGTTGGAGGGTATTCTCGCTTGTGTCGTTCAATTAGAAACCCATTCCGCGCGGCTGGAAAATTGTTACGCCCGTACGGCAAAATTGCAGGGTAATCCGGTGGCCCAGCAACTGATTGCCAGCGTTTTCGAGCCATGCGATCGCGCGTGGCGGGGGCTCGGGACAATTCCCGCAGGCGGCTGGAAGCTACGTGCTCCCTGGAGATCCTTCGATGCCGAGCGGCGGTTTCCCCAGGCCCCTGTTGGTTTGCCGATCGTCGAAGCGTTGTCTCACCGATGTCGTGCGTCGGATGTGCTCGTGGGACGGCTGGCGCCCCGCGACTGTCCGGAATTTGGAGGCTCATGCCGGCCGGATTCGCCGCTGGGGGCGCCCATGGTGTCCAGTGAGGGGGCGTGCGCGGCGTACTATCATCACGCGCCTTCCCCACCCCATCGTGCCCCCTCACAGGACGAGTCATGAAAGATGAATCACCGCGGATTTCCTGTCCAACGGCCAGTCCCCCCGCGCCCGTCGTCACTCTCGCGCACGGAGAAGGAGCGAGACTGTCTCGAGAATTGCTCCAACAGCACGTCGCCAGGTATTTGCACGATCCGGAACTGCTGTTCAGAGGAGACGCGGCGGTGTTGCCACCTCTGTCGGGCAACCTGGCATTTACGACTGACAGCTTTGTCGTATCGCCGCTATTTTTTCCGGGGGGGAGCATCGGCAGTCTCGCCGTGTATGGGACGTGCAACGACCTGGCCGTTAGTGGAGCGCAACCGCGTTATTTGAGTCTCAGCCTGATTCTTGAAGAGGGCTTGGGACTCGAGACCTTAGATCACGTGTTGGCGGATGTCCATACTGCCGCCGCAGTCGCCTCGGTTTCCGTCGTCACCGGCGACACCAAGGTGGTGCCACGCGGCGCGGCCGATTGTCTCTACATCAACACGGCCGGTATCGGTGAACTGCGGGGCCCGGACTGGCCCGGTCCCGGATCCTTGCAACCGGGAGATGCCTTGATCGTATCGGGTCCCGTGGGACGTCACGGTGTCGCTATCTTAGCAGCCCGCGATCAACTAGGGTTCTCGCCAACTCCTCGCAGTGACTGCGGGCCGCTATGGCCCGCGATCGAGGCACTGAAAAGCAACCAGATTCAACTCCGCGCCACACGCGATGCAACGCGCGGGGGCCTAAGCGCGGTGCTGCATGAGTGGGCGATGGCCAGTGGCTGCACGTTGCGTGTGGACGAGGCGTGTGTACCGGTCAGCGATGACGTGCGCGGCGTCTGCGAATTGCTGGGATTGGACCCTCTGCATAGTGCCTGTGAAGGAACCATGGTGCTGGGTTGTGCGCCGTGCGACGTGCCGCGCGTGTTGGCCTGCCTGCAGACGCCCACGCTCCATCCACAATCTTCGGTCATTGGAGAGGTACTCCCGCGCGGAACTTCACCGGTCACCATCCGTCGCGGACTCGGTCGCGAAGTGGCGCTCGTCGAACCATTAGGTGCCCTGTTCCCGCGGATTTGCTGACGCGTGCCCAGCAGGTCAACTAGCCAAAAAAGGTCGGTACTTCGCCAACTCCCAGGCTCCGCCTGGTAAGTATTTAGCCTGCTGGCCTTGCGGAATTTTTAGCCACAGAACAATCACCAAGGGCCACCGGACTCATCAGCCGGAGACCGCCATTACCGAGAACCGGAAATCTTAGGCCACTAGAGACGTCCTGTTCCACTAGAATGGTAGTCGCCCCAGCCTCCCCAACAGGTGTTGTACTCACGAGGTGCGTTTCTCACAAAGGCGTGCTTTTCATATACGTATGCTTTTCTGGCTCCCTCCCCGCAAGGGGGAGGGAGCCAGATCGGGTGATCGAGGACGATTGAGCGTGATTGAGCGTGATCGCATGGAACAGGATTTCCGGTTCGCGATCTTAGCCCCAGGTTATCCAGCGCTGCTATTCCGGAATGGTCAACCGAACGCTGGGTCGTTTTGGCTAATGAAAGGCACTCCACGCACCGCCGGCGCGCTGAAGTCGTGCTTCGCCTGGGAACGAGATAAAACTACAAGGACGAAACGCAAGCGAGTGTGTCGCACCCAACTGAGGGTGATGCGGCGATCGACGTGAGTGCGGACGCATCCCGATGTCTAGGCCGGGCGCCGATGAATAGGCCCCTGGTCCCGTTGGACTCACTCGCGTGCTCACCGAGCGCCTCGCCCGTGGAGCGAGTGAATTAAGCCGACGCTCAACAGGGTCGCGCAGC